>WNFA01000002.1_pt1 | contig 259688 bp, 225 predicted proteins | sample 5400481 | NCBI WGS metagenome assembly WNFA01 (sample SAMN13153340, study PRJNA577476) | soil metagenome | isolation source: 120 cm saprolite under Douglas fir tree site 2 hole 1 replicate 2 | place: USA:California | collected 2015-04-18 | reverse complement strand
GGCCAGTTGAGCCTGGAGCTCGGTTTTCCAGGCGTAACAGCGGCAACTGTTGGAGCCGCCGGTATCGGCCAGAATGAGCAGTTGGCGGGAACCGAAGTAGCGGGTGGAACCTTCCTGGTGCCACCAATGAGCGATGGCAGGAGCGGCAAAGGCGGGAGTGTCGTGGGAAACGCCGACCACCAGAGCCCCGCGATTTTGCGTAACATCGTAAATCCCATAGGGAATCGCTACCCCGATGGAATCGGTGCGGAAGTCGTGATCATAGACGCAACGCGGGGCCAGTTCCCATCGCCGACCGGGATTTTTAAAATTGCCGACGAGTTCGCGTTTTTTACTGTCCCCACTGAGGATGGGCAGATGACGGCGCGGGAAGCGGTAGCGCAACTCGGCGAGATATTCGAACTGTAGGTTACGGTGGGGACTGCAGCTGGTCGAGATCTGCTTTTGATTGACCTGCAAGGAATAGCCCATGTCATGGAGCAGACGGGCAACGGTGTTGGGCGAGACGGCAATGCCGAGTTTGGCTAACTCCTCGGCAATGGTGGTAGTGGTGCGACGAGACCGAGCGCAAGCCGGTCATAGGATCGCCCGCGGTATCGTGTTCGAGCAGGCAATGGAGAACGGCGATTATGTCAGGCGTTTTTTTTCCGTCGGAGTACGACCACCGCCGGTGCGGCGGGTTCGGCCGCGGACCACATTCTGATCCAGCAGTTGCTGTCGACCTCGGGCCGCGGTATGCACCTCCAAACCAAGGAAATCGCCCAGCAGAGTGTCACCGCCATGGCCCAGGCGAAGGGACTCCAGCCCGGCAAACAACCGCCGCTGTTGTTCGTCGAGCAAGCCATAAAACAAAAGGATGGCCGCCTTGACTTCATCGGGAGAGGCTTGGAGGGCGGCAGAATGGACGGCCACAGGAACGGCTTGAGCGCTGCGGCGGGCTAATATCTGTTGGCGGCGTAGGATGGACTCGATGGCGGTATAGAGAAACTGGCCCTCGACTTCGATTCGTGCCAGGCGCTGTTGCTCGATCAGATGGCGGAGAGGCTGCTGCACTTCGGCGTGCAGGTCATCGGCTAACTCCTGAGCATAGTAGCCCTGAGGCGACTGGTTCACGAACATTTCCACGGTGGCCAGCAGAGTCCGGTGACGGGAGAACCAGACGCCTTGATGTGACCACCGTCCGCGATCGTCGAAGTGAGCGATTTCGGGCAGGGTGTAGAAGCGCCCACGATGGGTGTAGCTGGCGAGATAGTCGAGCTGCTTCAGTTTGCGAAACACCGTCAGATCGGTCTTTGTGCCGAGAGCGCGTTTCAGCTCGGGCAGATCAGCGATCTTGTGACGGCGAAGGTGCTGGCGAAGGACAGAGGGCTCGAAGGAAGTGGGTCGCATAATGTTAGAGTTCTCACTCCTTGCATGGAATAGTGATAACTATAACATAATTGAAGCAGGGCCTGGACCGATCCACGTATGGCATCTGCGGACCTTTGTTAATACCGGCCATTAGAGGGTTTGCGCGTGGGTTGGCCTAGTTTATGGTGACATGCTTAAATGTGCGAGTTATGCTCGTTAATGTATATTTATTGTTGCGTGATCCCTTAGTGCGTTGAGGGGTCAAAATTGACCAGTTTTCAATTCTTCCACTTTGCCATCATGTCATAGCTACCGTTTCACTCTAGGGTCCGGGCCTCGGTATATCCGAAGGTTGGAAGGGCAAAAAATCTCGATTTGACGCAACCAACGAAAACTACCCGCATCATAGGAGGCATATGGCGAAAACGGTCCTAGTCGCCGATGACAACGAAATCATTCTACGGGAAATCTGCCAGAGATTGTTACGGGAAACGGAGTGTGAGGTTTGCGGAGAGGCTCACCACGGGCTAGACGCAATTGAAAAGGCTCAGCAACTGCATCCTAATCTGATAATTCTCGATCTCTCTATGCCTGTGATGAATGGCGTTGACGCGGCGCGAGCACTCAGAGCTAGGATGCCTACGGTACCGATCATCATGTTCACGTCGCACGCTGATTCATTCTTGAAGGAAGAATTGCGCTCCGCGGGTGTGGCGGAGATGGTTTCAAAGTCTGATATTTCTCTGCTCACACAAAAAGCGCGGACCCTTCTTCATCAAAACGCTGCTTGACAAGCAGATCCGCTTGTAACGAGCCTAGCCTGCCTGTTTCGATTGCTGCCACGCAGCAACATCGTTTCGCAGAACGTTCAGTCCGCTTAGAGCATGTCTTGTAGAGTTCTTGCCGACTACATTTAGCGTCCATGTGACCTCCTGCCACCTCCAAGGCACGATTCTTTCTTAAAAAATTATTACCAAGGCGGTGACGACAGTCAATCTCAAAAATCGCCGTGATCACCTAGGCGCTGGCCGACTCGGTAGTTAGGCTGCCGAACTGCTCTGCGTCCCGAACGCCTCGGGAATCTTCTCAACCGCGATGGTCCGCAGATAGCGTATGTGATCTCTGATAGCGGCTTTCAGTTCCGGCAGAATGGCGTCCAGTTCACTCTGAGTCTTGGCGGCGATGGCCTGATCAGTGAGTAGATGTATGCGGTATTCTAGGCTAGACGACATGGCTGTCGCTCAAGGTGCCACATCAGGTTGGCGGAGAGCCATACAGTAGTTTCCGTAGCCGGATGGTGTGGTGTCCGCGATTACCGCCAATGTGATAAAAACGCGCCATGCAAGAACCGCATTGGATGGAACTCTGCCAGCAAACATCGGTCGAGCAAGATCCCAAGAAGCTCATGGAACTGGGTTAGAGAGATCACCCGCCTGCTGGATGAAAAAGAAACACGGCTGCGACAGACGCACGCCGAGTCGGAAGGCACTAAGTAATTAGCCGACGCAATTATGGGCAGAGCATCGGATGCGGTGTGCTTGAAAGTAAACAGCGCCCTACTCGATCACCTGATATATAGAGGATGCCCTGATATACTCCTTCACACCAAGAAGTCGGGAACAAAAGAGCAGTGATACAGTGATACGGTTTTTGGGCTGCGCAGAGGTATCTAGCGGGGACGCTTAGGGAACAGCAGATAAAATCAGTACCGCAGTAAACTGTAGATTTCCCAGCCATGTAGCAGAAAACTGTTGCAAACGCACTAGGTTAACGGGGCAGCGCGTTTAGCGCTTGAAAGACGCTTGGGTTATGCCTGAACAACTGTGGTTTACTGAAATACTGAACCATCTCTTCGCCGGCCCGGTCACGGGACTCCTGCGCGCGCTCCGCATTGAACCCAAGTACCCGCAGGCGCCCATCACCAACGCCGTGGCCATGGAACTTCTGGTGTTTCTGTTTCTGGTGACACTGTTCTTGCTGGTACGCGCGCGGCTCTCGGTGGACAAGCCCGGCGCGCTGCAACACATCTTTGAAGGCGCCCACGGCTTCGTCGAGGGACAGAGTCAGGAAATAATTGGACATCACAGCGAGCCATACACGCCGTTTCTGATGACCCTGGCCTTTTTCATTCTGCTTTCCAATCTGCTCGGGTTAATTCCAGGTTTTGAATCGCCGACCGCAGACAAAGTGGTACCTCTGGGATGCGCCGTCTGCGCTTTCATTTACTACCACGTCCAGGGAATCCGCAAAAAGGGAATCGGAACCTACGCTGCGCATTTCCTGGGGCCGTCTGATTCCAGCATGCCCTTGTTCATTCGGGTTCCGCTGTCTATTTTGATGCTGCCAATCGAGATCGTGAGCCATTTAGCCCGGTTGCTTTCACTGACCGTCCGACTGTGGGCAAATATGTTTGCCGGTGATCTGGTCACAATGGCTTTCTTTTCCATGATTTCAATTGGCCTGCCGGTAATTTTTCTCGGGCTGCATCTTGCTGTGTCGTTCTTGCAGACTTACATTTTTATCCTGCTGACTATGGTGTACCTGTCCGGCGCGGTGGCGGAGGAGCACTAAACTTAGTTTTCTAGTTTCGAGTTTCTGGTTTCTAGTAACTTCAGCTGGAAGCCGGAAACTGGAAACTGGAAACTGGAAACCGCCGTTCAGCGTGAGGGCGTCGTCCCTACGAGGATGACGTCAACCACCCACTGGCGGTAATTCATAGCACGAGGAGAAACCAAATGCGTAGACTGAGTTACCTGTTCTTGGCAGTCTCATTGCTCTGTTTCGCGGTGCCAGCGTTTGCCCAGGGCGCCGAAGCCGCCGGCACCAACTGGGTAGCCATCACCGCCGGCTTTTCCATGGCGATCGCTTCTGGCTTGTGCGCGTTAGGCCAGGCTAAGGCGACCGCATCGGCCGCCGAAGCCTTGGGACGCAATCCCGCCGCCCGTCCCGGCATTCAGCTGGCGCTAATACTTGGGCTGGCTTTGATCGAGTCACTCGCGCTCTACACCCTGGCAATTATCATCGTGAAAGTGAAGTAGTAAGCTTCGACCAGACGGAAAAGCCTCTGCGCGGGCAGAGGCTTTTTCCGCATGCTTTTGATTAGGCTGCCTACAGCTTGCGTTGTCCGTCCCACTCGCCTTCTGTAGTTCCGGATGAGTCCTCCAGGGAGTCCATCAAGATACGTCGTAGCCGGTACCGGCTCTCCAGGTCGGTATTGACGATCTCGAAGCCGACCTCATTCACTCGGGCGCGCCGCAGCAGCACTTGCCCGCGGACGCGACGGACACCGGAGGCAATTTCAATGTTGGCTTCCGAGCCCACCCGCAGATTATCTTCCTTCGTTCCCATGCCTCCGCCCAGGCTCAGTTCACGGATTACAATGCTGGATTTGCCCCAGGAACTGCTGATGGTCGCCGACAGCGTTCTCCGTAACACGATGCGTTCATAGCGCCGCTGCCTTACCCAGGGGCAGGCAGGCGCTGCGTCCAGCGCGGCGATGGCTAGTTCGCCGGGTTCCAGTCCACTTTCGGCCATGATCTGGCTGCCATAGCGCGGATCGATCTTGACCAGGGCTTGCGCAGCGGCGATGCGCAGCTCGCGGTGGTTGGTGTATCGCCACATCCTTTTCGCTTCCAGAAGGCCGCGCAGTACCGGCACCGCGTCGTTCTCGCGTAGCCGTCCTAGCGACTCTACCGCTTTCAGCTGCAGCAGCGGAGAACGTCCCTGGGCTTCGCCGGCTTCGGCCATGACAACCAGCGGAGGAACCGCGGTGCGATCGCCGCTCATGCCGATCTCGTCGATGGCCTGGGGCAAAACCAGAGGATCCAGGATTTCCAACAGTTCCAGCAACGAGCGTCCACGATCGTGGGCAGCGCCGTACGCTACCTGACGCACCACCACGTCATGATAGAACCGATTCCACTCTGGCAGGCGCGTGGGCAAGAGCTCCAGCAGGGTAGGCACATCCAAGCGGCTTAGCAGCCCCACTACCGAAGCCGCCTGACGCGGCTGCCCGGTGCGAATCATTTCCCGAATCTGTTCCTGAGCCGGGGCTCCGAGTTCTTTTACGATGTCCACAATTCGGTCGCACTCTTCGCGCCGCATACAGCGGAAGAACCTGTCGGAAAGGTGCTCCACCGCAGCTTGCGAGGTCCTGCGCAGAACCTGAAGCAGGTCCGCGGGCAGTTGTGGCAGGTGCATGGCTTCTTCGATGAACTCGGGGAGGCGGTTTTCCACACCGATTCGGGGGCGTAAGTCGGTCACCAGCACGGGCCGCTGCCGGGCGATGCTTTCCATGGCGATGCAGAGTTCGTTCAAGGCGCCAAATTGCTTGTGCTCGCTGGCTTCTGTGCTCAGCCGTACGAAAGCCGCACCCAAGAGGCTTTGCAGTTCGGGGTCTGACTCCTGTCCGATGGTCTCTCCGAGTTTCCGGACCGACAGCGTCATCAAGTCTCCGCCGGTGGCGGCGAACAGGTCCGCCAGCTGGCTGATGCCGGTCGCGATCTTGCGCCTGGTGTCGCTCTCTTTGGCATCCAGACAGTTCAGGTAGTTTTGCAGAATGGCGGCGGAGGTTTCCTTGTCGCCGCGATCGAGCAATACTTCTACAAATTGACGCACGTTGCGCGGTGGTACGCAGGGCGCTTCATGCGAGAGCAACACGCTCTTCTTGCCGGCTTCGGGCACTTCCGCCCAGAACATGCGGTCCAGGATGTCGGCGTGGGATTCCACCAGAATCCCGGCCTTCCCCATCTTGTCTTCTTGAATCTTCAGAATCTGGCGCAGCGTGTCCATCTGCCGGCTCATGTGCTCCATCATCTGGTGCACTGCGTTGACCTTCACTTCACCCTTCTGGAAGCGCTCTAGGGCGAATCGAATGGCCATGTGCTCGGCTGCCTTCATCAGCAGGGGCGTATTGTCCGTCTGGGCCGTAGAGGCTTGAGCCGCGAGACTGCCCAACAGTTGCTGCAGATTTAGCTTAGTATTGGAGTCAACCGTGCTGAGTTCCTTTTGCAACTGCGTGGTATCGGCGTTGGTATCGCCGCCGACTTCTCCAAATCGGGTCAACAGGCGAATGGTCTGGATGACTTCTTCTTCCTGCAAGGGCACAATTCCGCCCGCCCAAGCGCCGCCCGGGGCTGCCGCACTGGCCTCGCTGGCAGTGCCGCGGACATTGGGAACACTGCCCACGGGCACACTGCCTGGGGCGTCACCTGGAGCGCCGCTTTTTGCGCCTTCCGCGGCGGCAATCAGTTGCAGCAACTTCTGCGGATCGTTAAGCCACTGCTTGAATTCCGGGCCCAGGGTCTGGGCTGCGATCTGGGCAGCAATGCTGATTTCGCCGGTGGACGGATCAGCGGCAACAAACCTGACTTCGTTGATGCGAATCGAAGCGGTCTTACTGTCTCCAAAGGTGTTCTTGATTTCTTTGACCACATCCTGGGCTCTGGATCCGCCGAGGGCGAAGGCCCGCACCAGTTGGACAAACTCTTCTTTCGTGACCTGATTGCAAAAATGAATGCTGGCCAGACCAGCGGTCGTCAGTAGTTGGGCGAAGCTGCGCTCGGCCTGCCCGGTCTCGAGCGGCGTGCCGTCCAGGAGCAGCTTGTTTTCCGAGACGCCCAGCAGGAAAGAACCATCGGGCCCTTTGGGCAAGCCTTCTTGGAGCTCATTCCAGGCGACTGTGAACTGTCCTTCGGTTCGCTTGTGCTCCAGACCGTACAAGCGAACGTACTTCACGAGTATGTTCAAGCTGTGGACGAATGCCCGGGCGGACGCGATCCGGCTACCTTTGTTTGTGTCTACCGTGATGATAACGCGGCTCCTGGAAATTCCCGTTACCCGCCAAGGGTAATGCGAAACCATGAGAAGATGCACATTACGGAGGTAATAAACCCGTGTGGACGTGGGCGGGGACGCGATCTCCCGCCCATCTCTCCCGGTCGATCCGGGGTGGGACGTCCCGCCCATGCTTAGGGGTATCGGCGCAACCTCTCAAGGGCGCATGGTTTTGATCCATTGACTGCCGACCCAAAGCCCAGCCGGACAGCTGGCAAACGTGGGCGCCAGAAATGCGCGGTGACATGCTAGTCTGGAGGTCTTTTTGCCCTTCCCAACCATGGCGACAAAACTGGTTAAGAAGAAATCCAGCCTGGCTTTCTGGATGCAACGCGTCATCGAGGAGTGCGACCGGGTCAGCGTGGCCTTCGCACCCGACGCGGTACACGATCTGCGTGTGGCCTTGCGTCGGTGCTGCTCCATCGCGGATGGCGTCCGTACCATTGATCCCGATCCCACCTGGCGGGCAATGAAGAAACTGGGGAAGGGCCTCTTCCGCAAGCTGGGAGAGTTGCGTGATGTGCATGTGATGCAGGATTGGATCCACCACCTCGACCGTCAGGGTGATCCAGTCACGGGAACTCTGCTGCAATTCGTCGCCGCCCGCGAGACCCAACAGCAACAGGAAGCGTTGCAAGCGCTGCATGAATTCGACCGCAAGCAGTGGGAACGCTGGAGCCGGTCCTTACCTCGCAGGATGGCGAGATTTCGGCAAGGAAGCCTCGTCTTCCGGCACCTCGCTCTCGAACGTTGGACGGAAGCCTACAGGCTGCATCGCCAGACCTTGCGTAGCGCCTCCCAGGTGGGGTTTCACCGCCTGCGCATCGGTCTCAAGCGCTTCCGCTACATTGTCGAAAATTTCCTGCCACTCCAGCACGCCGCCTGGAGCGACGATCTCAAGCAGGTGCAGGATCTGCTCGGCGAGGTTCACGACCTCGATGTCCTTTGGTCCGTAGCGGCACGGGCAAGCGTTTTCCCAGATGCCGAGGCGCGCTCACGCTGGCAGCAAAGAATCCATGAAGAGCGGGCCCAAAGAATTGAGGCGTACAGAAAAAAGATGATGGGCAAAGATTCGCTATGGCAGGTCTGGCGGGCTGGCCTGCCGAACCCAAAGGAGATCAAATCCGCGGCGCTGCTTCGGCTGAAACTGTGGGCCTCACTCCTCGACCCCGACTTCAAGCATTCCATGCACGTTTCGCGGCTCGCGCTTCAGCTGTATGACGGGTTGGCGACAAACGAAAAGCCTTCAGAAAGCCGGCCTCGTGATCGCGCCATCTTAGGCATAGCCGCGCTGTTGCACGACGTAGGCCGGTCGAAAGATGAAAAGGGCCATCACAAGACGTCTTACCGCATGATTCGACGGCTGTCGCCCCCCCTGGGCTGGAGCGGGCAAGACTTGCTCACGGCCGGGGTGGTCGCCCGATATCACCGCGGAGCTCTACCTGGCGCCGGGCAGAAGGTGGTCCAGGGCCTGTCCCTCAGCCAACGGAAAGACATATCGCGGTTGGCGGGTATTCTCCGCCTGGCAAACGCCTTTGACGCGTCTCGGGACGGCCGCATCGAGCGCCTGGAGGTAAAAAGCCAAAACGGATTTCTGCTGATTGCCGCCCAAGGCTACTCTCCCCGCGACCGCAACGCAGAAACGATCGCCGCCGCCCGCCACTTGCTGGAAACGGTCTATCGACGTCCGGTGATGGTCAGGCCAATGAGGGTGGCCAGGGCCAAAGCTGGAGCCAAAGACTTTTAACTGCAAAGGCACAAAGGACTCGCAAAGAGCGCAGAGGATCCCCAGGCCATCAGCCAGAAGCTAGAAGCTACTCAGTCACTTCCATCTTCCGTCATCACCAAGTACAGATACACCATGACTCACGCGAGACTGGTAGAGCAAGCCGTCGCCTGGCTGCGTGGCTATCGCTGTGGAGTGATCCTCTCCGAGCAGGCCTGCGTCAGCGGAGAGATGCCCGACGCCATTGGGTGGAAGCGTGCTTCCCATTCCGTTCTGGTCGAATGCAAGATCTCCCGTGCCGATTTTCTGGCCGACCGGGACAAGCCATTCCGGCAAAAATCCGACCTCGGACTGGGCTGCGAACGATTCTATCTCACGCCCCCGCGATTGCTGCACGCGAAGGAATTGCCACCCGGCTGGGGATTGCTTGAAGTCAGCAAGCGCAAGATCGAAATGGTTCGCCGTTCGGCGCGCGACCTCCGCACCACCGCCGGGCTGGCTTATGAGATGAACCTGCTGCTGGCCAGCCTGCGCCGCGTAGAAATCCGCATTGCGCCCCAAACCATCACCGACTTTCTGAAGTGGAAAAACCGTATGCAGCAGTACAACGGAGGTGTCTTCCCCGAAGGCGTGGAAGCAACCCAGGAAGAGCGCAATTATTTTCTGGAGAGCGGAATTCCCGAATCGCAGCCACCCGCCGGCGAATTGGAAAACCCCGAGGTTTAAAGTCCAACTGGAGTCCCGGTCTGAAGTAGGGGGTCCAAAAAGAAAACCGGGCTGGTTGGCCCGGTCTCTAGTGGCGCCGAGTGAGATGCGGTCACATCACGACGCGGCGCGAACTGGCGACAAAGTTCTCCGGCCAGTTTGACCGGAAATGTCACTGCGTTCCTCGTGCCAGTTAGAAATCATCATCGGAGACGGGAAGAACATGTACTCTTAGCTATTGCAAGCCCCGTGCCAATCTGAACCTCATCTGCGGCCTCCGGAAAATTTTGTAAGTGATTGATTTGCAATGTATTGATAGCTATTGGCAGGGCGGGGTGGTTGGCCTCGAATCGGGTCCGGGCAGCGGGATGGAAAAGATTTTCTCAACCGGGGGAAGCAAAAGGGGCACAGGATCACAATTCGCGGCGACCTTCCATGGCCTTGAGCATGGTGATTTCGTCGGCGTATTCGATGTCGCTGCCGACGGGAATTCCCATCGCAATGCGGGTAACTTTGAGTCCCGCGCGCCGCAGTTGCCCGGAAAGATAGGTCGCGGTGGCCTCGCCCTCGACCGTGGGATTGGTGGCCAGGATCACTTCATCTACCTGCCCGTCATCCACCCGCCGCATCAGGTTGGAAATGCGCAACTGGTCTGGCCCCACCCCGTGCAAGGGAGAAATCAATCCATGCAGCACATGATAGACGCCGTTGAAGTGTTTGGTTTTTTCGATGGAGGCGATGTTGGTGGGTTCTTCCACCACGCAGACCAATCGCAGGTTGCGGGTGGCGCTGCTGCAGTAGACGCAAGGATCGACATCGGTGATGTTGTTGCAGATGGAGCACAGCCGAAGATTGGCTTTGACGTCACGAACCGCTACTGCCAGGGCCTCAGCATCGTCGTCGGTCGAGCGCAGGATATGGAAGGCAAGCCGCTGCGCCGTCTTGCTGCCGATGCCCGGCAGCTTCTTCAGTTCATCAATCAGACGCGCCATCGGTTCTGCAAATTTAGACATTAGATAAGTGTAATCGGGACACTTGGCAATTGTGTGATTGAGGAATTGAGTGATTTAGCAACTGTTTTTCAGATTGCCCAATTGCCAAATCACTCAGCATCACAAACCCGGAAGGCCCATCCCGCCCAACATGCCGCCCATGGTTGATTGCATGGCCTCGTCCACCTTGCGAACCGCGCCGTTGATCGCGGCCGTGATCAAATCCTGCAGCATCTCCAGATCGCCCGACTTCACCGCCTCGGGATCAATCTTGATACTCAATACCTGCTTGCGGCCATCCATCTTGACGGTCACGGTGCCGCCGCCGGAGGAGCCCTCGACCACGGTTTCCTCCATTTTCTTTTGGAGGGTCTCGTATTGCCGCTTGGCCTGCGACATTAATTCCTGCAGGTTGAATCCGCCCATTCGGTATGTCCTTGACTATCTCCTCGGTCTTGATTCTTTCTTCGCCGGCTCGAAATCTCCGCGTTCAGCGCCGTTCAAAGAGTCAGCGCTTTTGCTTGTAATCGATGATCGTACGAATCTCGGCGCCGAATTTTTCTTTCATGCGGTGGACCACCGGGTCCTGCTCGGCACGGCCCCGGCCACCGCCGTTGGTTGATCCAGAATTCCGCGGCACACTTTGCGGAACGCCACCTGAAACTACTCTCAGCCTGAGGGGCCGTCCCAGCACTCCGCTGGCGGTGGCGACGATCAGCCGCTTCGCATCAGCGCCCAGCGACATTTCAATGACCGTGGCGGAGGACGCGACCTTGATGACGAGCTCATTGCCGTCGACCTGCCACTCGCCAGATTCGAGCATGGCGCTCAACATGCGCTGCCCGGCGTCGGCCAGCGCGCTCAGTACGGAGCCGCGAACATCACCTGGATGCGCTGTCGGAGCGCTCTGCGGTGCCTGGGGTATTGTTGCAGCGGACATCTGTGGAGCGGACAGGGGTGGAGTGGGTATTGGCGGAGTCGACTGAGCGATAACAGCCGGGGCCGCCGACCCCATTACCACGTTCGCCGTTCCTCCAGCAACCGGGTGCGATCCCGAGAGCGGGCTGCTCGCGGTTGACAGCTCCGGCTTGGAGCCGCTCTTGCGAGCCGAATCCGCCGCGAATGGAGAAACATTGGTGGGGCGTGCAAGCGCTGGCGATTCAGACCTCTTGATTTCCGGCACGACCGACGGCTTTCCCGCCGGCCGGGGCGTGTTCACGGCCCCATCAGCTTCGCTCAGCCACTGCTCGATCGGCAGCAAGCGCTGAGCATGCGCCATTTTCAGCAGGCCCAATTCTAGATGAAAACGCTGCTCCTGCCGGTAGCCGAGCTCGCCGTGCGTGCGCAGCATGATTTGCAAATGCCGTGCCAGGTCCTCCTCGGCGAACAGTTGCGCCACTCTGACCACCCGCTGACGCTCGTCGCCCGAAATCTGCAACAAGGAAGACTCACCGCCGGCCACTTTGGCCACAACTGCGTTGCGGAGAAATCGCACCAGCTGCCGGGCAAAATGGGTTGGGCTGTGTCCTTCGCCGATCAAACGGTCCACCAGGCGCAACACGTCTTCACTCGCTCCCCGAGCCACGCCTTGCATCATTTCTTCCAGTACTCCCGAAGGCGCCGCGCCCACCAGATTCCTCACCTGCTCTGCCGTCAGACGTCCTGTCGATGAAGCGATGGCCTGATCCAGGATGGAAAGCGCGTCGCGCATCGAACCGTCGCCGGCTTCGGCCAGCAAAGCCAGCGCATCTTCATCGGCCTCGATCTTTTCTCGCGTGGAAAGATCCTTGAGCTGGTTGAGGATTTCCTGAAACCGCACAGCGCGAAAGCTGAAATGCTGGCAGCGCGACCGGATGGTCTGCGGAATATCTTCCGGCTGGGTTGTCGCCAGCATGAACACGACATGGCTGGGCGGCTCCTCTAGGGTTTTCAGGAGGGCATTGAAGGCCGCATCGGTGATCTGGTGCGCTTCATCGAGGATGTAGATTTTGAAGCGGTCACGGGCCGGACGGTAGCGTGTGGCCTCGCGCAGCTCCCGGATCTCATCGATGCCGCGGTTGGTGGCGGCGTCAATCTCAATCACGTCCACGGAATTTCCTGCTCGAACCTCGGTGCATGACTCGCACACCCCGCACGGTTCGAGCACTGGCTGGTCCGAAGACCGGCAATTGAGCGCCATGGCCAGAATGCGGGCGACGGTGGTTTTGCCAATCCCGCGATGCCCGCTGAAGATGTATCCGTGCGCTGTCCGCCCCTGTTCGATGGCGTTCTTCAGGGTGCGGGTAACGTGTTCCTGCCCGATGACTTCGGAGAACTTCTGGGGACGGTACTTACGCGCTAAGACCTGGTAGCTCATTGTGGAGGAGAATACTTAATTATACGTGATGAATTCGGGTGCAGCGCCTGCGGACAGCCGTTAATTTCGACGCCTCGGCAGCGTCGCATCCCCCCGCTTGTCGTACCCCGGCTAAATGTCCTCTTGCGAAGAATTCGCCCGAGGAATAGGCTTTTGGGCTGGGTTGGCTCATGCCAAACCTCGGAGATCTCCATGCAACTGAAACTGAACACGCGGGTTGCGAACGGCGTGACCATTGTGGATTGCAACGGCCGCATTGTGTTTGGCGAAGAGTCGGCCCTTCTTCGCGACTCGCTGAAGAAATTGATCAGCGAAAATAGCCAGATTGTGCTCAATCTGGGTGGTATCAGCTACATCGATAGCGGGGGGTTGGGAACGCTGGTAGCGCTCTATACCACGGCGCAAAACGCGGGGGGCGCGGTGAAGTTGGCCAACCTGACGCAGCGGGTCGGCGATTTGCTGCAGGTCACCAAGCTGCTGACCGTGTTTGAGGTTTACGACAGCGAGGAAAAAGCGATCCAGTCATTCGGGAAGGGCGCGGCTGCATAATTCCTTCGTGGTGGGGCGGTTATCCGGAACGCGGCAGGGGCCGTGCGCAGGCTGCAAGTCGAGGGATTTTGGTTTTTCTTGTCCTGCAGATCGGCTCCCGGCTGCATGATGTCGAAAGCCGTTTTTCTCCTCGGCCTCGCTCTCGCCGCCAGTGGATTCGTCTCACCGCCTTTGGCGCTTTCTCTGGGACTGGTTTTTGGTTTTTCCTTTCCCCATCCCTTTGACCAGAGCGCGAAAAAGCTTTCGCGCTATCTTCTGCAGGCTTCGGTGGTCGGACTCGGTTTCGGCATGAACCTGCACGACGTTGTCCGCGCGGGCCGCAGCGGCTTCGTCTACACCGTGCTCGGCATAGGCTTTGCCATGGTGGTAGGCATGGGCCTAGGCGCCTTGCTCGGGATGAAACGAACACCAGCTTTTTTAATCTCCACCGGCACCGCGATCTGCGGTGGGAGCGCCATTGCTGCGGTCGGTCCCATTACCGGGGCCAGCGACGAGCAGATGGCAGTTTCGTTGGGCACAATTTTCGTACTCAATTCCGTCGCACTGCTGATCTTTCCTCCCATCGGGGCGGCGTTAAAGTTGACCCAGACGCAGTTCGGACTGTGGGCGGCACTCGCGATTCATGACACCAGCTCCGTGGTGGGCGCCGCCGCCAAATATGGTGCGGTGGCATTGGCCGTGGGCACGACGGTGAAGCTGGCCCGAGCCTTGTGGATCGTGCCCATGTCGATTACTGCTGCCTTGGTCAAACACGCGAGAGCAAAGATCCAGTGGCCCTGGTTTATCGCGCTGTTCTGCCTGGCCGCGGTATGCAACACGTATCTACCAGCTGGGGCAGCGACCTACAGTCTTCTTTCAAGAATTGCCAGAATCGGCCTCACTGCGACTTTGTATCTGATCGGTACCGGCATCTCGCTAGCCACACTGAAAAAGGTTGGACCTCGGCCTCTGCTGCTGGGAGTAATCCTGTGGCTGCTGATTTCGGCAGGCTCGCTGTGGCTGATCCGGGTGGGATGGATCGCTTTGTGAGACCCTACGGAGGCCAGCCAATTGAAAGATAGAATGCGCGAACAAATTGTTGCCGCGATCCGCAGCATTCCGCGCGGCAAGGTCTCCACTTACGGTGCTGTCGCAAAAGCTGCCGGATTTCCCGGCGCTGCCCGCCAGGTGGTGGCGGCGCTACGTGGAGCGGTCGGGCTGCCCTGGCAACGCGTGCTGGGCGCCGGAGGCGCCATAAAGCTGCGCGGAGATTACGCTTTCGAACAGCGATTCCGGCTGGAAGCGGAAGGAGTTACCTTCCGAGGCCGCAAGGTGGACATGAAAGTGCATGAGCACAAATTCCCCAAGGCTAGGAAAAAACGGCGTTGAACCCGGTGCAGTTTCCTGTTTGATCGAAGCCCGAAAGCCGGCGTGCCCATCAACGCTGGCTGATCTCCCTGGTGGCGACTTTCTGATTGACCTCTTCTGACCTACCTCGCGGCACGCTGAGCGACTTCCATTGCTTTGCTTGCAGGTGCTTCGCCAGGAATACGATCTGTCCGCAGTGATAGGCGTAATGAGCGATCTGACGGTTGATCGCTTGCATTACCGAGTGCGGCTCCCCGCGGATCACGACCGTGCTGTCAAGATCAGCATCCGACAACGGCTCGAGGGCGGTGAAGACGAAATTCCACCCTTCCTCCCACAGTTTCATTAACGCCACCCTCGTTGCCGGGGGGTTCTCAAATTCTGTGTCGCGCTTGCGGCCCGGCTTTTCGCCGTCGCTGATCAGGAAGTCTGTCCAGCGTGATCGCATATTGCCCGCGAGATGTTTGACGATGATTGCGATGGAGTTCATCTCGCTGTCTAGAACGGCGACAAGTTGGTCCTCGGTGAGCTGCTCCATGGCGCGCTCCGCCAGCTTCTTGTAGTAACGGAATACGGCGAGCGAGTCCCGCACGTAGGAGGTGGTCAATTCATGCGCCATATGGTCTCCTAAACCTTGAACGGCTCATCGATCTCGACCTGGTATCCCGCAACCAGGCGATTGGTCTCGTTGGCCATTCCCACTACGGCCATCAGTTCCTTGAACATCCAATCCGTCATGCCCTTGTTCTTCGCCCCTACGGTATGGGAGGCAATGCAATAGCCGCACTGATTGCTAACGCTCACCGCCAGGTAAATCAGCTCCTTGGTTAGCGGATCGAGCGAGCCCGGTGCCATGATCTGTTTGATGTCTTCCCAAGTGCGCTTCAAGGTAACCGGGTCATGCGCGATAGCCTTCCAGAAATTATTAATCCAATCGGTCTTGCGGGTGAGCATGATGTCGTCATAAACCGCGCGCACTTCCGGGCTCGCGTCTTTGTATTCAATAAGGCCAAAGGTCGCCATGTTTGCTCCGAGATGCTGCCGAAGAACGTCAAAAAAATTATCGCAAAGGCCCCTAAGAAAACGGTCAAGGACGCGAAGCAAAGCTCTTGAGATTACAGAAGAGTTCTTTGCTTCCTTCGCGGAAACCTCCGCGTCCTTTGCGGCTAAAGGCTTTTACTAGCCGGCCGGCAACTCCCCGCCCAGCAGCTTACTCAAACCCGCCGCCGGACACCGCACTCCCAAATAAAAATGCCCGAACAGAGCGTACACTGCACTCACTTGGTCAAAGCGCATTTCGTAGATCAGTTTCTTGAACACCAAAGGATCATCCGCGAAAAGATCGACGCCCCACTCCCAGTCGTCGAAGCCGATCGAACCGGTGATGATCTGCCTAACTTCACCGGCATACCGCCGCCCCACTAGTCCATGCTCGTTCATCTGACGCGCGCGCTCTTCGATCGTCAGGGTATACCAGTTCTTCGCCTCACCACGGCGTCGATCCATCGGATAGAAAGAGACGTAACGGTGCTTGGGCAGTTCAGGAAACAGCCGCGGATGCATGGCTTCCTTCTGCCGTGCCAGAACATCGCTAATCTCGCGTTTCCATTCTTCCGAATGTGCCTCGACGCCGCGATCTTTCAGCTCCTTGTAGGTCTTGATGGTGGACTCATACAGGCCCAGTTCGATGACCGACAGGTATGACGTGGTTGGTTCCAGATAATCGTTCAGTGCCAGTTGCGCCAGTTGCAGTTCCGCCCGATTCAGTTCGTCAAACGACCGCCGAAAATGGACCAGCATCAGATCGCCCTTGTGCCCTAGCAAAGAAAACAGAGCGGACTGTCCCTCGGCATTTGTTTCCAGCTTGGCCAGGACATCCGAGGCTTCATCGACAACCGCAATTTTTTCAGCAGAGGGCAGTTGCCGCCAGGCCGCCCAGCGAATTCGCATCATTTGATGCAACACGCAGTACCCCTCGATGGTCAGCGGAACGGGAGGAATCTCGTCAGAAACGGTGTGCGGCGCAACCGGGCGGGAAGATGACATGAGCGATCCTCAGATTATTAGAACCAGATTGCTAGACCGACTATTGTAACCGCAGGATCGAAGCATGCAGTCTGGGAATGCGGCGAACCGAAGCTCGGCTCAGCAACTGACGGTTCTCATCCACGATGCGGCAGACCCGCAGGTGGCCATTTCTGTAAGGGCCGATTCCGCTCCCCACGGGTGCGGAATTCTCCAGGGGCACCCAGCTAACGCGGTCTGGTGCTCCAAGATTCCGCACTCGATCTTAAGCTTTTAACAGCTTAAGTTTTTAACAGCAAAGAGCGCACAGAAATAACAACCTGTGAGACGCAGATGATCGAATCGAGGCGGGCACGCGATCATTGACGGTTTTTCCGCTCTGATCATATGATCCAGGGTTGCCTTTGTACCTGTAGGATGCGTGAGATAGGCTACGATTTTCAGCCGCGAAAAACTGTTCAGAACGTTGCCGGAGAGAAGCCATCGAAATGAACGATCTGGTGCAATTTACAAAACATGACGATGTGGCGGTTATCACCATCAACAACCCACCGGTGAACGCCCTGAGTCCAGGTGTGCCCGAAGGGATTTCCGAGGCCATTGATCAAACCGAGAAAGACGACTGTGTGATCGCCGCTGTGGTCATCGGAGGCGGGCGCACTTTTGTTGCTGGAGCGGACATCAAAGAATTCACCAAGATGACCCACGCCAAGGGAAGTCCGGGTCCTGGATTACTTCCCCTACTGCTGAAGATCGAGAACTGTTCCAAGCCAGTGGTCATGGCGATTCATGGGACCGCATTTGGCGGCGGGCTCGAGTTGGCCATGTCCGGCCATTACCGAGTGGTGGCGCCTACTGCCCAGGTCGGCCAGCCAGAAGTGAAGCTGGGTCTGATTCCAGGGGCGGCTGGCACACAGCGTCTGCCCCGACTTGCCGGGGTTGCGAAAGCAGTTGAGATGTGTACTGGAGGGAACTCGATCAAGGCGCAAGAGGCGCTAAATGTTGGAATTGTAGACCGGCTGATCGAAGGCGATTTCTTGAATGGTGCGCTGGCCTTCGCGCGTGAGATCGCGGGAAGGCCAGCTCCCAAGACCCGCGAGCGCAATCAGAAGCTGGGCGCGGCGCAGGAAAACTCGGCGATATTTGCCGCTGCCCGCGATGCCGTAGGCAAGAAGCAGCGCAATCTGGTCGCCCCGCTCGCAGCGCTCGAGGCCATCGAAGCTGCTACCCGTTTGCGTTTCGAGGAGGGCTGTCAGGCTGAGGCTAAGCTATTTCTCGATTGCCTTTATTCGGACCAGTCCAAGGCCCTCATCCACGTGTTTTTCGGGGAACGCGAAGTCGCCAAGATTCCAGATGTCCCCAAAGAAACTCCTGTCATTCCGATTAATTTTGCCGCAGTGGTTGGGGCGGGAACGATGGGGGGCGGTATCGCCATGGTATTCGCCAACGCCGGCATTCCCGTCTTGCTCAAGGAAGCCGACCAGGCTGCTCTCGATCGTGGGCTCGCCAACATTTACAAAAATTATGCCACTTCGGTGAAACGTGGACGCTTCACCCAGCAGTTCGTTGATGAGCGGCTAGAACTGATTCGACCAACCTTGAGTTACGATGATTTCGGCAAAGCGGATATGGTGATCGAGGCAGTTTTTGAAGGCATGGCACTGAAGAAGGAAGTCTTTGGCGAACTCGACCGAATATGCAAGCCAGGGGTCATCCTGGCCAGCAACACTTCTACGCTGAATATCGACGAGATCGCGGCCGTAACCTCGCGTGCTTCATCCGTCATTGGCACCCACTTTTTCAGTCCGGCCAACGTAATGCGGCTGCTTGAAATCGTGCGCGGCAAGGCGACCAGCAAAGAGGTGATCGCAACCTGCATGCAGCTCTCGAAAAAGCTGGGGAAGGTTGGCGTACTGGTGGGCAACTGCCGCAGCTTTGTGGGCAATCGGATGTTCCATCCCTACGTAAGGGAGGCGACTTTTATGGTGGAAGAAGGCGCGAGCGCAGAGGCAGTGGATAAGGCCCTCTACGATTTTGGGATGGCCATGGGCCCGCTGGCCACACTCGACCTGGCTGGACTCGACGTAGGCTGGCGCATCCGGAAAGAATATCGCCACCTGGAAAAGCCCGGCATACGGCAGCCATTCGCCGGAGACCGCCTCTGCGAAATGGGGCGCTTTGGCCAGAAGACCGGAGCGGGCTGGTACAAGTACGACGACTCGCGGATCGCGATCCCGGATCCAGAGCTGGCGGTATGGACAAAACAATGGGCCGCGGAGGCCAGCATTCCACAGCGGCAAATCCAGGCCGACGAGATTGTTGATCGCTGCATTTACGCCTTGGTCAATGAGGGAGCGCGCATTCTGGAGGAAGGCTATGCGTTACGTGCAGGCGATATCGACATCATCTATCTCAACGGCTACGGATTCCCCGCCTATCGCGGAGGCCCGATGTGGTACGCCGATAGCGTTGGGTTGCAGAAGGTTTACCAGCGCATCAGCGAATTTCATGGAGTTCATGGCGAACTTTGGAAGCCTGCCCCGCTGCTCCAGCAATTGGCTGCCGAAGGAAAAACATTCGCCGATTTCGACAAAGAAGGAGTAGCGGCCAGCTAAGGCATGATTTTGACCAACGACCAACGCCGATCGACCAACGACTAGAATTTGAGCTCGGAGAAACATGAGAGAAGCGGTAGTGGTTGCCAGTTCGCGAACCGGGCTTGCGAAATCGTTTCGCGGTTCCTTCAACATGACCCGGCCCGAAGAGCTAGCCGCTCATTGCATCAAGGATGTCTTACGGAAAACGCCACAACTGGACGGGCAAGAGATCGAAGACGTAGTTCTCGGCTGCGGCCAGCCGCATGGAGTGCAAGGCCACAACATAGCACGCGTCTCCTCCCTGCTGGCGGGCTTGCCGGCTTCGGTTGCGGCAATCACCGTGAACCGTTTCTGTTCGTCCGGCCTGCAAGCGATTGCGATGATGGCTCATCAGATTGTGAACGAAGACGCGGACGCCGCGATCGGCGGCGGTGTGGAGAGCGTCAGCCTGATCGTTCGCGATAACGATCCCAGCCCGATTGTCAAACAGAAATACCCCGGCATTTACATGGTTATGGGAGAAACGGCCGAGATCGTGGCCAAGCGCTACAAGATCGGACGGCAGGCTCAGGATGAGTATTCGCTGATCAGCCAGCAACGCACTGCCCGGGCTCAGCAGGAAGGCTCTTTTGAGGGCGAAATCGCTCCCATGAAGGTCACCAAGGCAGTGCTCGACAAGAAGACCGGCGAAATAGTCGGCACCGAGGAAGTCTGCTGCGATCGCGACGAGTGCAACCGTCCCGGCACTACCCTGGAAGGGCTGCTCGCCCTGAAGCCTCACTTCGACCCCAGCAGCGGACAAGGCACCGTAACCGCGGGGAACTCATCGCAGCTTTCCGATGGCGCTTCTGCAACGCTGCTCATGTCGCGCCAGCGAGCCAATGAGCTCGGCATTCCCTTCAAGCTAATTTTCCGCGGCTTCCAGGTTGCTGGTTGCGAACCGGACGAAATGGGCATCGGTCCGGCGGTCGCCGTGCCCAGGTTGCTCAAGCGTCAGGGTCTGAAAGTAGAAGACATCGATTTGTGGGAACTTAACGAAGCTTTCGCGGTGCAAGTAATCTACTGTCGCGATCGTCTGGGCATACCGATGGACAAGCTCAACCTGAATGGCGGTTCAATCTCCATCGGCCATCCCTTCGGCATGACTGGTTCACGCATGGTCGGCACTTTGGCCAACGAGATGGAACGCCGCCAGGCACGCTACGGTGTCGTGACCATGTGCGTGGGTGGCGGCCAGGGGGCTGCGGGCCTGTTCGAACGCGCCACCTAACTTGTCATCATTGTGAAAACATGGCAACCTCCTCGCGATGAAACATCCCAAACTTACTGCTCGCCAGATTCGTGATTTCTTGCCGAAGATCCCGTTCAACATGCTACTCGGGGTGAAACTCACAGGGGTTCATCGCGATGGCGTCGTCATCGAGTGCGCTCTGCGCCACGAATTGACCAACAGCGCCGGCGTGGCTCACGGAGGAGTCGCGGCTGCCATGGCCGATGTGGCGGTCGGAATGGCCATCAACCGTCACTTCGGGGGCAAGCGCAAGATCACTACGGTTGAAATGAAGATTAACTATTTCCGGCCCTTCAGCGAGGGCCGCATCTTTGCCCGTTCCCGCCTGCTTCGCATTGGTTCTACCCTGAGCGTTGGGAGTGTCGATCTGACTGACATAAAAGGCAATGTAATTGGCGCTGCCATCGTGACTTACATGTTCCTGGATGCGCGGGAAAAGAATGCGCCGGCTTAGCCAGGTCACTGGGTAAGCAGAGAGCGAAAGAGGTGTTTACCATGCCGCCGCTGGTAATCGAAAGCCTGGGGGCCCTGAAAGATTTCGTGGGTCGTGAGATCGCGACCACCGATTGGTTCGCGGTGACCCAGGATCGCATCCAGCAATTTGCCGAGGCCACCGAAGATCGCCAGTGGATTCATCTGGAACGCGATCGCGCACAGCAGGAATCGCCCTACGCCACAACCATCGCCCATGGTTTCCTGACCCTTTCCTTGCTCAGCCATCTGTTGCAGCAGGCGCTGCAAATTCGAGGTGGCGTTAGGCTGGCCGTGAACTACGGCTTGAATCGAGTTCGCTTTCCCTCGCCGGTTCGGGCGGAGTCAAAGATTCGCGGACGCTTCACACTGCAATCCCTGAAAGACGTGAGCGACGCTCGTGAAGCTGTTTTTTCAGTAGTCATGGAAGATCAAGGCCAGGGGAAGCCGTGCTGCGTGGCGGAGTGGGTTGTCCGTTACTATCCTTAAGCTCGCCGCCCGAGAAGGAGCGATTTTGGGTGGAGCAGCATTCAGCGTTGCATCAAGATCCCTGTCTCCTTTCGGCCTGCCAATCCCCACCACTCATTGCGGGCCTGGTACGGTGCTATAGTTGTGCGTGCAGCGCGTGATTGCCTGATTGGCGGGAGGCGTCCATGGCAGTAGCCACGCAAAACCCTCTTAACCTGCCTGGACCTCCAACGTTTGCCACCTTGGCGGAGGAACGCCAATATCGCAAGCAGCGGCTGGCAGGCGCTTTTCGGCTGTTCTCACGATTCGGATTCGATGAAGGAGTCGCCGGCCATATTACCGCCCGTGATCCGGAACGCCGCGATCACTTTTGGGTAAATCCTTTTGGCATGCACTTCGGCCAGATTGGTGTCTCTGACCTGATTCTGGTAAATGACCAGGGTCAGGTCGTGGAAGGGAAGTACCCGGTGAATGGAGCGGCTTTCGCAATTCACTCCCAGGTTCACGCCGCGCGCCCCGATATCGTGGCTGCCGCCCATGCCCACTCGTTATATGGAAAGACCTGGTCGTCGCTCGGCCGTTTGCTCGATCCCATTACCCAGGATGTCTGTGCGTTTTATGAAGACCACTCTTTGTTCGCGGACTTCACCGGCGTAGTTTATGAGACTGCGGAAGGGGAGCGAATTGCAGAAGCCCTGGGAAATATGAAGGCCGTGATTCTGCGCAATCATGGCCTGTTGACGGTGGGCCATACGGTCGACGAAGCCGCGTGGTGGCTGATCACCATGGAACGAAGCTGCCAGGCTCAACTGATGGCCGAAGCCGTCGGCACACCTGTGAAGATTGACCCCGCCGATGCCGCGATAACGAGACAGCAGGTCGGATCACACCTGGCCGGCTGGTTTCAGTTCCAGCCGCTCTGGGCACGCATCGTCCGCGAGCAACCCGATTTGCTGGAGTAACCCGGGCCTCCCCGCCCGTGCAAGGCCGGCTCATGAGATTGCGTCAACAAAGAGATCCGGTTTGAGCGGCTTGTCCTTTGCCACCGCGTATCCACTCAAATCAGTAATCCCCGCAGCGGCCAGAACCTCGTCGTCGATAAAGAAATTGCCGGTTGTGATGCGACAATCGCGAGTCAGAATGTGCCATGCCGCGTCGGCCACGATCTCAGGCGTCCGGCCACGCTCGGCCTCAGCGCCCGGAATGACTTGCAGCGCCGCCGTCGCGACAATGGTTCGCGGCCATAGCGCGTTTACTGCAATCCGGGTCTCGCGAAATTCTTCCGCCATGCCCAGTACGCACATGCTCATTCCGTACTTCGCCATGGTGTAGGCGAGATGCGGGGCAAACCATTTGGCTCGCATGTCGAGAGGCGGCGAAAGCGTCAGAATGTGCGGGTTCGTCGCCTTCTTCAGATGTGGCAGGCAGGCCTGGGAACACAGAAAGGTTCCACGGACATTTACTGCCATCATCAGGTCATAACGCTTCATCGGCGTCTCCAGCGTGCCGGTAAGGCTTATCGCACTGGCATTGTTCACCAGGATGTCGATGCCGCCGAAATGGCTGACAGCTTGCTCTGCGGCGTGGTAAACCTGCTCATCAGACCGAACGTCAACCACCAACGCCAGGGCGTTCCCGCCCGCTGCTTCGATTTCCGCGGCGGCGGTATGGATGGTGCCGGCCAGCTTGGGATGAGGGGTCGCGGTTTTGGCAGCAATGACGATGTTGGCTCCATCGCGAGCGGCGCGCAAGCCAATGGCCAAGCCAATGCCACGACTGGCGCCAGTGATGAATAACGTCTTGCCGGTAAGGCTTGCCATGGTGTGCTCCGCAAATAGTGCCCCCTGGGGCAGTTCTCTAAGACTATCCCGATGCGTCATTTCATGTCGTGTATCATGCGCAGCGGGGATCAAGAGAAATTCTCAGGAGAGTTTTTCAGGTTAGATCATGAACGTGCCGCTTACACCCATTCGATGTCTGTACCGGGCCGTGGATCTTTACGGCAAGAAAATAGGCGTGGTCTCGGGCCCCAGCTCTTTCACATACGCCCAGTTCGGAGAGCGCTGCGAACGTCTGGCGGCCGGCCTCCTTTCGGAAGGTATCCGTCCCGGTGACCGCATCGCTTATCTCAGCTTCAATAATCATCAGCTTCTGGAAGGCTACTACGGTCCACCTCTGGTTCGAGCCATCGCGATGCTGCTCAACGTGCGCCTGCAGCCTGCTGAACTCACAACCATTCTCAATCACGCGGACGCCAGCATGCTGGTGTTTGAAAGTGAGTTTGCTCCTTTGATCCAGGAGCTGCGAGAGGCCTGCCCCAGCATCAAGCGCTATGTCGCGATTGACCAGTGCGTCCCGCAAGCGGACTTGCTCCTGGAAGACTTGCTGGCGCGCGACCGTATCTCGCGTCCCGACATTTTCTCCTTCGACGAAAATGAAATCGCCGAACTCTTCTACACCAGCGGTAGCACCGGCACTGCCAAGGGAGTCATGCTGTCGCACCGCACGCTTTACCTGCACGCCTTGGGCTTGCTCGCGTCCTTGTCCTGTAAAGACACCGACGTGGAGCTGCACACCATCCCCTTGTTTCATGCCAATGGCTGGGGGCGTCCGCAAAGTATCACTATGAGCGGAGCTCGGCATGTCATGGTCCGCCGCTTTGAGCCATCGCATGTGTTGCGTCTCATTCAGGACGAGAAGGCCACCGGTATGACCTTGGTTCCCACCATGGCGAACGCCCTGCTCAATTGTCCCGACCTGGGGACGTTCGATACGTCGAGCATGAGAGTGATCACCACGGGCGGGGCCGCCTCATCCCCCGAACTGATTGCCCGCCTTGAGCAGGCCTTCGGCTGCGAGGTATGTTCCGGTTACGGTCTCACTGAAACCTGTCCCGTGATCACGACGGCTCAGACCAAAGGTACTGTGGCTTGCGCCGACGAATCCGATCGGCTCACTCGCCTTGCGGCCGCGGGCTGGCCGCTCGTCGGCTGCGAAGTTCACGTCGTCGATTCAGAAATGCGGGATGTGCCGCGCGACCGCGAAACCGTGGGCGAGGTCGTCGTCCGCGGCGACAATGTAATGGACGGCTACTACGAAGAGCCCGACGCCACCAAAGCCGCCATCACCGGCGGCTGGCTGCACACCGGAGACATGGCGGTTTGGGACGACGAGAACTACATCTACATCGTCGATCGCAAGAAGGACATCATTATCAGCGGCGGTGAAAACATTTCGTCAATCGAAGTGGAGAAAGCCATCTTCGCTCATCCCGCCGTCTTAGAATGCGCCGTAGTCTCGGCCCCCGATGAGCAATGGGGAGAGATCCCAGTGGCCATCATTGTTCTTAAAGCGGGTCAACAACTTAACCAGGAACAATTGATGTCATTCTTGAGGCAACGTATCGCCAAATTTAAAATGCCCCGCCGGGTAAATTTCGTGGAAGGGCCGCTCCCAAAAACCGGGACTGGAAAAATGTTGAAGCGCCAGCTTCGCGAGAGTTTCTGGAGTGGGAAGACTATGCGCGTCCAAGGATAAGCTGGTTCAGCGCCGCCTAGAGCGGGCTACACCCGCTGCCCTAACTGCCCACGTACCGGGCGTACAAGCTCCGCGCCACTGCGGTATCGGTCGTACCCTTGATGATTGCCCGGCCGTCGGGAAACAACGTCATCTCGTAGGGTTCCGGCCAGAACTTCAGCACGAAATCGTTATGCCGCACCGCCCCGTGTGGTTTCAGCCGCTGGCTCACTTCGGAGAAATCGATGGGCCGATGACGCTCGTGGATCTGCACGGAGTTTCGTCCGCATAGCGTGATGTGCGCTCTGCCTGCGCCCGCCAGATGCAGAAACTCCCGATCGCCGCACGCGCGACACCCGGGCCGCGGATCTTCTGCCCTGACTTCGGCGTGTTGGTTGCTCCATACGTCGAACGAAAGCAGGGTGCGGCGCACCCACGCGTCCGCGCCCACCAGCACCTTGAAGGCCTCGGTGGCCGCGATTGAAGCGGCCAGGTTCACGGCGGAGTTCAGAATTCCAGCCGTCTCGCAGGTCTCAAGGGTTCCGTGTGGAAGATCGGGAAACAGACAAGCCAAGCACGCTGTCTTCCCCGGCAGCACGTTCAAAGTAACGCCGTAGCTGCCCACGGCCGCGGTGTAGATCCATGGGAGGGAAGCCTTCACAGCAAAATCGTTGAGCAGATAACGCGTTTCGAAGTTATCGGTTCCATCGAGAATTAATTGCATTCCCTCCAAAAGGGACTCGACGTTCGCCGGAACCAGGTCCGCAACCTGCGGTTCAACTATAATCTGGGAGTTGAAGGCGGCAATCTTGCGTGCCGCCGCGATGGCCTTGGGCAGCGATTGCGCCGCGTCGGATTCATCGAATAGCGACTGCCGTTGCAGATTGCTGGGCTCAACGTAATCGCGATCGACAATCCGGATGCTGCCCACGCCGGCACGGGCCAGCAGGGAAGCGAGTGCGGAGCCGGTGGCACCGCATCCTACCAGGGCCACACGGGCGGCGGCCAGCTTGCGCTGCCCGTCCCGGCCGATTCCGGGGAAAAGCACCTGCCGCGAATATCTTTCTTCCAGTTTCAAACAGATCACCAGTTCCGGGGGTCCGAACCATTATTATAGGTGCCGCCCGGTTTCCCGGGCCAAATGCAACACGGCTGGATACCCGTTCATCGAACCACCATGACCTGCACTCGCGAGGAGCCAGTTTGCGCTTAAAGGGGGCGATTCGCACAACCCTATCGGCATTGGCTCTCGCTGCCGCTCTCTGTTCCGGTGTAGAGGCACAATCGCCTGTGCTGCAGGAATCTCCCGCAGCCCCATCAACCCAAACCAGTTCGCCACCAGCCCAGCCTCAAGCTGCGCCTGCGACCGGTGGAATGACCGCGTACGAGGGTCTGATCGTGCAGAAGATTGATTTTCCCGATCTCCCGGCCGCGAGTGCAAAGCGCCTGCTCGATCTGATCGCCCAAAAAACCGGCGTCCCGTTGCAACGCGAGAATGTGCGGCAGAGCATTCAGGCTCTCCACGCCACGGGTCGCTTTGCCGATATTCAAGTTGAGGCCGAGCACACTTCGGAGCATCAGGTGATCCTGGCATTTCGCATCCGGCCGAATTTCTTCGTGGGTGAAATCTTCGTCGAAGGAGCGCCCAATCCCCCGGCAGCCAACCAAGTGGTGAACGCATCCAAGCTTCAGTTGGGAGAGCTGTTTACCCGGGAAAAACTTGAGCGCGCCCTGGCCAACATCAAGCAATTGATGGAGCAGAACGGCTACTACCTGTCCAGTTCCAGCGACGAGGAGCAACCGCATCCCGAGACGCAGCAGATGAACATTACTTTCCGAATCACACCTGGAGCTCATGCGAAGGTTGGCCATGTGACCGTGACTGGTCCGGCGGGATTTTCGCAGGGACAGATTCAGGACATCGCGAAGATGCACCCTGGCGACTACGTCACCGTACAGCGCCTCAGTCGCGCACTCGACCGCCTGCGGAAAAAATATCAAAAGCAAAATCGCCTTTTGTCCCAGGTGGCGATCTCAAGCCGAACCTATCGTTCGGAAACCAATACCGTCGATTATTCCTTCGAAATCCAACCCGGACCGAAAGTTGATATTGCCACGGAGGGCTTCAAGATCAGCCGTTCCCAGCTCAAGAAGAGCGTTCCCGTGTACGAAGAAAACGCGCTCGACGATGACTTGCTCAACGAAGGGCGCCGTAATCTGCTCAACTACATGCAGGGGCGCGGCTACTTCGATGCCAAGGTCGGCCAGCAGAAGACCACAATTTCCTCCGATGAACTGCGTGTCACCTATACCATCGACCCAGGAGAACGCCACAAGCTGGCGAAGCTCGAGATCATCGGGAACAAGAGCTTCAGCCAGGAACAGATCCGATCCCGTATGCAAATCCAGCCCGCTGGACGCTTCCTGTCGTACGGCCGTTACAGCCAGGCCTTGCTCTCGGGGGACGTCCGCAATATCGTGTCCAACCCGTATCACGCCAACGGCTTCCTGGATGTGAAAGTCATACCCAAGGTGGAAGACAGCTATCACGGAAACAAGAATGAACTTGCGATTACTCTGCTGATCGAGGAAGGCCCACAGAGCATAGTGGGAACCCTACAGATTGTGGGCAACGAAAGCGCATTGAACAACCCATTCCCTGATCTCAATATATCGCCGGGGCAGGCATTTGCGTACTCCAAGATCAACGAGGATCGCGAAATCATTCTGAACTACTATTTCAATAATGGTTTTCCCGATGCCACTTTCGAGGCTTCAGTTAAGCCGTCGACGGATGATCCCAACCGCAGAGACGTCACTTACACCATCCATCCGGGAGACCAGGTAATTGTGGACCAGGTGTATGTTGCCGGCTTAAATCACACCCGTGACTCCATTGTGCAACATGAAATTCAGATCAAGCCGGGTGATCCTCTGAGCCAGATCGACATGCTGAATACTCAAAAACGCCTCTATGACCTCGGCATCTTCAGCCAGGTGGATACGGCGGTGCAGAATCCGGGAAGCAGCGAGGCGAAAAAAAATGTCCTGGTAAATGTGCAGGAAGCCAAGCGCTATACTTTCAATTATGGTCTAGGGCTGGAGTTCCAAAGTGGACAGCCGACCGTCAATGGGACTAACCCTCTGGGAGAGACAGGAGTCAGCCCCCGGGTGTCGTTCGGCGTCACTCGCCTCAACTTCCGCGGCCTCAATCATACGATCGTGTTCAAGGCCAACGTAGGACGACTGCAACAGCGCGGTCTGGTCAGTTACGACGCACCGCGTTTGTTCAACAATCCCAACTGGCGCCTAACCTTTACCACTTTCTACGACAACACGGTGGACGTCACCACCTTCACCTCGCAACGCCTGGAAGGGTCGGTGGCGGCCGAACAAACGATCAGCAAGACTAGCATTATGACTTACCGCATGACTTACCGGCGGGTCAAGGCGAATGACATCACGAATACGATCAGCCCGGACCAGATTCCGCTGCTGTCCCAGCCGACACGCGTGGGCATTCCCAACTTCAGCTACATCCGCAACAAGCGCGACAGTGATCTGGAGAGCACCAAGGGGAATTACACCACCATTGACGGGGGAGTGGCAAGCACCTACTTTAGTTCGGAGACTGATTTCGGCCGCCTGCTCATCCAGAATTCTACCTATCACTCATTCGGCAAGAACCGGGAGAGGAAGTTTGTTCTGGCTCGCTCCACCCGCATCGGGGTCGAAACCCCATTCGGAAGGACTTTCATGCCTCAGCCGGGAGAAGAGTGCGACACGCCTGAGCCCGGGCAGCGGGCGTGTCTTCCACTGGCCGAACGTTTCTTTGCCGGAGGCGGAAACTCGCATCGTGGATTCGGATTGAATCAGGCGGGACCGCGTGATCCTCAGACCGGCTTTCCCCTGGGCGGAGCAGCGCTGTTCGTGAATAATATCGAGCTCCGCACTCCTCCGCCGACCCTGCCCTTTTTCCAGGAAAACATGAGCTTTGCCATCTTCCATGATGCCGGAAACATCTTTACCAACGGGCATGACATGTTCCACAACCTGCTGCGCTGGAGCCAGAAAAGCCCACGGCTCTGTTTGCAACAGGCCACCGCCAGCCAGTGTGACTACAACTACGTCTCGCACGCCATCGGAGTCGGGGTGCGATACAAGACTCCGGTGGGCCCAGTGCGCTTCGATTTCGGATACAATCTGAATCCTCCCGCCTTTCCGAGTCGGAAGACAGTCAACAATGTGACCGTCTTCGATCCTCGGCATGCGAGCCATTTCAATGTTTTCTTCAGCATCGGGCAGACTTTCTGATGGGTAACAGGTTTTCCATATTCGTCTGCGTCGTGGCTGTTCTCGCACTGGCTTCCCCGAGGAGCGACGCGGAAGTGATTGACCGCATCGTGGCCATCGTCAACGGCCATGTCATTCTGCAAAGCGACTGGGAAGACTCACTTTGTTACGAAGCCTTTAGCAGCGGCCGTCCCCTGGATCAGCTAACCGCGGCTGACCGCAAGACTGCCCTCGATCACCTAATTGACCAGGAGTTGTTGCGTGAGCAACTGCGAGCTCCTGATTCCTCGCACGCATCTCCAGAGCAAGTGGCGCAGCGTGTCGCTGAAATTCGCAAGCAGTATCCCAACGCCGAAACTGAATCGGGTTGGCAAGCGCTGCTCGAGCGCTATGGACTCAACCAGGAAGATCTCAAGAACCGGGTAGCGGCCCAGCTCGACCTGATGAGCCTGGTGGACTCCCGCCTGCGTCCGGCAGTCAACATCGATAATAAAAGCATCGCGAGCTACTACCAGCAGGAGCTTCTGCCTCAACTTCACGAATCGGGTGGGCAGAGCGTTCCCCTGGCTGAAGTGTCGGGAAAAATCAAGGAACTTCTTACCCAAAAGAAGATCACTCAGCTACTTACCGCCTGGTTGGAGAGCCTCCGGGCTGGAAGCCAAATTCGCTCGCAGGCATTGACGGCTGTACCCGGGGTCCGGGGACAATGAGTGAAACCGGCGTGAAGCCGGCGCGGCGCAAGGTCTGGAAGTTCCTGCTATGGTTCATGCTCGGCGCACTGTTGTTGCTGGTGAGCTTGGGCTGGTACAGTACCACCGATTCTTTTCGCGATCTGGTTCGCCAGCGTCTGGTGGCCATGCTGGAACAGATGACCGGCGGACGGGTGGTACTGGGTAGCCTCCACACCGTCCCTTTTCACTTTCAGGTGGAAGTGCGCGATCTGACCATCCACGGCCGAGAGCAGCCCGGGGAAGTGCCGTACGCCCATCTGGACAGTCTGATGGCCCAAATCAAGATCTGGTCGATTTGGCGGCCTGAAGTCGGACTGAGTTACCTGATTCTTGATCATCCCGTCGTTCACATCATTCTTTATTCCGACGGCAGCACCAACCAGCCCAAACCAAAAGTGAAGCAGGTTTCGAACGCGAAACCGATGGAGCAGCTTTTCGCGCTCTCCATCAACCGTCTCGAAGTGCGCCGCGGTGAGGTCATTTGGGGAGACCGGAAAATCCCATTCGATTTTGCGGTCAGGAATGTCTCCGCGGACATGAGCTATTCGTTCTTCCGCGGAACCTATGACGGCAATATTTTGCTGGGCAAAGCCGATACCGCGTTGCAGAATTATCGCCCGTTTGCCTGGACTGCCGAAGCCCACTTCAGCCTCAGCCGGAACCGGCTCGAGCTACGATCGCTGAAAGCGACCTCCGGTCGCTCACGCCTTCAGGCCAAAGGGCAGGTACAGGATTTTACTCAGCCGGATTTTGATCGGATGAAGATAGAAGGCGACTATGATGCCAGTCTTGATCTGGCCGAGGCGGCGGCCATTGCACGGCGCTCAGAAGTCCGGCGTGGTGAAGTCCGGCTGACGGGGCACGGTTCCTGGTCCCCGCAGGACTTCTCCTCGATTGGCAAAGCTCTATTGTCGAATCTCGACTGGCGCGACTTTCCCGTGGGAGTACACAACGCCAATCTGAGCGCGCAATATGCGCTCAATTCTAAGCGGCTCATACTCTCGCAGATCCAGGGCCGTGTGTTCGGCGGCAGTGTTATCGGCGATGCCGATGTGACCCAATGGCTCAATCCGCAAACTGCGATGGCGGCCGCAAAGACAAGAGAATCCGACCGGCAGGCGGGCGCGGTTCGCCTGCGTCTCAAAGACTTGGCTGCCGCTGAAATTGCCGCGGCCTTCTCGACCCGGTCGCGACCATTTCACAAGATCAAACTTGCCGGACTGGTCAGCGGCAACATAGACGCCCGGTGGAAGGGCTCGCCGCGCGATGCGGAAGCTCAGTTCGCGGCCGATGTAGTGCCGCCCGCGAGTACCTCCCGCGCGCAATTGCCCATCACCGCTCACCTTCAGGGAACGTACCGGGCCGGCCCGGGCGAGCTGCAGCTCGATCAATTGAATGCATCTACGCGCGCTACTCAGGTTCGCGCGTCGGGAACACTTTCCTCGAGCGCGGCGCTCAAGCTCTCCGTCACCACCACGGACCTGAGCGAATGGCAGCCGGTTTTCAGCGCGGCGGGGTATGGAGGGCCTATCCCCGTCACCCTCAAAGGCCATGCGTCGTTCAACGGCACCGCCACAGGAAAACTCTCCGAGATCACGATTGCGGGCAATTTGCAGTCGCAAGACTTCGAAACGCTCCTTCCCGCCACCTCGCCAACGCCTGAAAAAATGGTCGCCTGGAATGCTCTGCGTGCGGACATTCAACTCTCACCCTCGGTCTTCGCAGTGCGCAATGGTACGCTGAGTCGCGACCCCGATTCGCTCAAATTCGATTTCCACGTACATCTTGTCCAGCGGCAGTTCACCGACGCCAGTGCCTTCCAGGCGCACCTTGATACCCAGAACGCAGATGTGGCCGGGCTTCTTGCCCTAGTGGGGTACGCATATCCGGTTACCGGCACCATGGATGTTCAGCTGCAAATGGCGGGAACGCGAGCCGACCCGCACGGACAAGGCCACATTCTGCTGCGCAACAGCACGGTCTACGGTGAACCGGTGGAGCGTTTCAGCGCTGTTATGGATTTCAGCGGCGGAGAGATCGGACTCAAAGATATCGAACTCAAACACTACGAGGCCAGCGTCGCGGGTAACGCAGCTTTCAATCCCACGAGTCATGCTTTTCACTTCAATTTGACTGGCGCCAATTTTGATTTGGCCCGGATTCCCACACTGCAAAACGGCCATATCGCTGTTACTGGCCTGGCGGATTTCTCAGCCTCCGGCTCCGGCACTTTGGACGCACCAGGGATCAATGCCGCCATTCACCTCCGCGACTTGACCTTCGACCAAGAGAGCGCGGGCGACTTCACCATTAATGCGGTCTCCCAGGGCTCTGAGCTCCGGATTACTGGCCAATCCCGGTTCGCACAGGCGGACCTGAATGTTGAAGGCAGCGTTCAGGCGCGCGGCGACTGGCTTGCAGACGTGTACTTCCGCTTTCGCCAGCTTGATGTGGATTCGCTCTTGCGCGTCTACGTGCGAGGCGGCGTGACCGGACATTCGCGGACAGACGGCGAACTGCACCTGGTGGGTCCGTTGCGCCGGCCGCAGGAATTGCAGCTCACGGCCAATCTCGACAACCTCGACGCCAGCGTAGAAGACGTGAAGCTCCGCAACGACGGTCCGGTTCGTTTCTCTATTGCTAACCAGGCGCTCAAGATTGACCGGTTCCATTTGCTCGGCGAGGACACCGACATTTCGGCCACAGGCACCGTTCAGCTGACCGGAGAACGTGACCTTGATGTGCGAGCCCAAGGCCGGGTTAACCTGAAACTGATCGAGAGCTTCAATTCGGACTTCACTTCATCCGGCGTGGTTACGGTTGATCTATCGCTTTCGGGTGCACTAGCCAAGCCCGTTACCCAGGGCCGTGTAAGCATCGATCATGGCGCCATCGCCTACATTGATCTGCCCAGCGCCCTGAGCGATATCAATGGCTCCTTGGTTTTCAATCAGGATCGTCTGCAGATCGAGAATCTCATCGCCCACACCGGTGGCGGCCTGGTTACTTTCGGTGGCTACGCTACCGACCGCGGCGGAATCCTTACCTTCGACCTTACGGTGCAAGGACAGGATGTCCGCTTGCGTTACCCACCCGGTATCAGTTCCACCGCCGACGCCGATTTACGTCTGGTGGGCGGTTCTTCCGGATCCACGCTTACCGGCGACATCACAGTCATGAAGCTGGCCATGACCCCCGGCTTCGATTTCGGCGCTTATCTGGATCGCTCCCAGGGTTCGGCGCTCCCGCCGACCAATCGCCTGCTAAACCGGATTCGCCTCGACGTTCACATTGTCACCACTCCTGAATTGCAAATGCAGACTTCCAGCGTGCGGCTCTCCGGTGACGCCGACTTGCATCTCCGCGGCACCGCGGGCAAACCCGTCATCCTCGGCCGTGCCGACATCATTGAAGGCGAGGTGTACTTTAACGGAACCAAGTACAGCTTGGAGCGCGGCGACGTCACGTTCATCAACCCGGTGACCACCACTCCGGTTCTTGATTTGCAAGCCACCACCCGGATTCGCGATTACGACGTCACTCTCAATCTCAACGGCGAGATCGATCGGCCTAATGTGACCTACCGTTCCGAGCCGCCTCTGCCCACTTCCGACATTATTGGGCTTCTGGCATTTGGCCAGACTTCAGAAGAATCGGCGCAATTAAACCAGTCCCAGTCGGCGTTCAACTCGGAGACTTCCAGCGCCATCCTCAGCGCCGCGCTCAATGCCACAGTTAGCAACCGGGTACAGAAACTCTTCGGCGTCAGCCGCATCAAAATCGACCCGCAGGGCATGACTACGGAGACTTCGCCCACCCAGACCGGTCCAGCAGTGACCATTGAGCAGCAGGTACAGAACAACCTGACCCTCACCTACACCACCAACGTCGCGCAAGCCTCGCAGCAGATAATCCAGGTGGAATACAACCTCACCCGCAATGTATCAATTGTGGCCGTACGCGATCAGAACGGCGTAGTCAGCTTCGACGTCAGAGTCCGCCAACGAAAGAAGTGAGTTCGCTGTGCGACGGCGTTCCGTCGGCGCCCAGCGCAGCCAAAACTATCCAATTGGGAGTATGCTAAATCGGGCTTGGCTGCCGAATCCCAAACCGATCGTCTTACGCTCGAGCGCCAGAAGATGGTGGAGACCCAACTGCGGGCCCGGGGCATCCGCGATGAGCGCTTGCTGAAGGCGATGGCACGCATCCCGCGCCACGAATTTGTGGAACCGCGCTACCGCGATCAAGCGTACGAAGATCATCCTCTCCCCATCAACGCCGGCCAGACCGTCTCGCAACCCTACATCGTGGCGCTGATGCTGGAACTTTTGCGGCTGGAACCCTTCTCAAAGGTGCTGGAGATTGGAACCGGCTCTGGATATCAGACTGCGGTACTGGCGGAAATTTCCGCCCACGTCTATTCCGTCGAACGTCATCCGCAGCTGGCCTATGAGGCGGGCCAGACGTTGTCGCGTCTGGGCTTTACCAACTTGATTTTGCGGATAGGCGACGGCGGCCAAGGATTGCCTGAATATGCCCCGTTCGATGCTATCGTCGTCTCAGCCGCCGCAAAGCAAATCCCGGCGCCGCTCTTTGCCCAGTTGCGCGAGGGCGGACGCATGATCATCCCGGTGGGTCCGTCCGAAGCACAGGAGTTGCAACTGGTCCGAAAGCGGGAAGGGAAGCCGCTGATTACGTTGCTGGAAGGATGCCGCTTCGTCCCCCTGATCAGCAGCGCTGCCTAGCCCGGCATCTCGTGGTCCGTTTGCTTTACCATTCTCCTGTGCCCCTTCTCCGCAACCTGCGCGTCACCCTGGAGATGATCAAGTGGGAGCATTCCATCTTTGCACTCCCCTTTGCCATGTGCGGAGCTATGCTGGCGGCGAACGGCCTGCCAGCCGGACAGCAGTTGCTCTGGATCATCGTCGCGATGGTCGCCGCCCGCTCCGCCGCCATGGCCTTCAACCGCCTGGCTGACGCCTCCATTGACGCGGCCAACCCGCGTACACAGACGCGCGCTCTGCCCGCGGGTAGGCTGACACCCGCATTCGTCGCTACTTTCGTAATCGTTTCCTGCGGAGTGCTGGTTTTCGCCGCCTCCCACCTGAACCACTTGGCGCTCATGCTCTCTCCGATCGCCCTGGCGGTGGTTTTGCTCTACTCTTACACCAAGCGTTTCACCCGCTGGTCGCATCTTTTTTTGGGGCTGGCGCTGGGCATTGCGCCATCTGCGGCTTGGATCGCGGTACGCGGCTCTTTCGACCCCCGCATTCTACTGCTCACCGCGGCAGTAACGTTCTGGGTGGGCGGTTTCGATGTGCTCTACGCTTGCCAGGATTATGAATTCGACCAGCAAGCGGGATTACACTCCATTCCACGTCACTTCGGGATCGGACGCGCGCTGTGGATTGCTCGCCTGTTTCATGTGTTGATGCTGGTTTTGCTGCTGGGCCTGGTGGTCGTCTTCGGGCTGGGCAAGCTGGCCGTGATTGGGGTAGTCGTGGTGATGCTACTTCTTGCCTATGAACACTCCCTGGTTTCCTCCACCAATCTCTCCCACCTGAATGCGGCGTTCTTTACAATGAATGGGGTGATCTCGGTAGTGTTCTTTGTGTTCATAGCGGGAGACCTGCTGCTCCGGAAGTAAGTATCGCCACCGGGTGGTTCACCAATGCTGTGACTTCCGCCGCTTGCGTGCGGTATTATCAACGTGATGTCTACGATTCATCCATTCCAGACCGACGACCTGCGCCTCGGGCCCATTCATGCCAAAGTTGTTGCTGGCGATCGCCTGGACCCGGATGACGCCCTCGCCCTCTACCACAGCGGTGACATCCTGGCGGTCGGGTGGCTCGCCAACCACGTTCGCGAACGGATGCACGGGGACAAGACCTACTTCAACGTCAATCGCCACTTGAATCCGACCAACGTCTGCGTAGCCGCCTGCCGCCTGTGCGCCTTCGGGCGTAAGAAAGACTCGCCCGGTGCCTATACCTTGGCACTGGAAGAAGCTTTCGAGACCGCCGCTTCCGGCTATACCGAGGCGGTCACGGAATTTCACATCGTGGGCGGACTGCATCCCGACCTGCCGTTCCAGTATTTCCTCGACCTCATCTCCGGACTCAAGCAGCGCTTTCCGCAAGTGCATTTGAAGGCCTTCACCATGGTCGAGGTGGCGTATCTGTCCAAGCGGGCCAAGCTTTCAATTCGTGAGACTCTGGAACAACTGAAAGCGGCGGGCGTGGACTCACTCCCCGGCGGAGGCGCGGAAATCTTTGCTGACCGCGTGCGCCATATCATCTGTGATCACAAGATTGACGGTGACCAGTGGCTGGACACCGCCAAACTGGCTCATCAGATTGGCCTGAAGTCGAATGCCACCATGCTCTACGGCCACGTCGAGAATGACGAGGACCGGGTTGACCACCTGCTTAAACTGCGCGCGCTGCAGGACGAAACTCGTGGCTTTCAGACTTTTATTCCGCTGGCTTTCCATCCTGATAACACGCCGCTGCAGCATCTGCCCAAGACCAGCGGCATGCTCGACATCAAACAAATCGCCGTCGGCCGCCTGGTGCTCGACAATTTTCCCCACATCAAAGCCTACTGGCAGATGATGACCCCCAAGATCGCGCAGATCGCGCTACGTTTTGGCGCCGATGATATCGACGGTACAGTCATCGAAGAAAAGATCTATCACGACGCCGGAGCCACCACTCCCCAAGGCATGCAACGCAAGGATCTGGTTCGCCTGATCCGGGAAGCCGGCCGGGAGCCGGTGGAGCGCGATACTCTCTATCGGCCAGTAACAAGGACGGAGACCTCGGTTACGGTCGCGGTGTAGAAGGACCTCCACTTCCCGACGGTGGACTCCGATTCAGACCGATAGTCTGCTCTCACGAATTCAGCTCAGCGATTGAGCATGTCAACAGTTCTTGTTGGCTGCGGAGTGGAGAATTCTCGCGGCGCCAAAACATTCTCGAACGACCATGAGTCCAGAGCTGGCTTTAGAAGCCAAGAGCATAGTCGCGCTTGCATTCCGAAATGGTCCGATTGAAGATCTTCATGCAGGCAAGGATTGTCCCATGGGTGCGGCGAAACCGGGATATTCCCCGATAACACAGGGTGAGCCCTATGCCTTCGAGTACTCTAACGATTTCCGGGTCCTTAACCCGGGGCAGGCGAGTCATCCCGAGATCTGTTGGATGCCCACAAGCAAACAACTTCGATAGCTTATGGACGCGCTTCATCAGCGTATCCAAGGTTCTGGCTTGAGTGTGGCAACCCCGTAAGGCGGGTGCAGTAGCGACATAATAACCTTCTTTGTCGGGGTCGATGACCACCGTAAATTTTCTTGCCCTGTCTCATGACTCTTGCCCGGGTAATATGAACTTGCTGGAACGGTGTGGCCTCCGGCCCTGAATGGCGTAGTTTCATTTGTGTATTGCCAAATCGCAATTTCCCCTGACTTTCGCTCTTTGCCTTTTTCTATCAGGGTGTAGAATCGGATGGTAAGGACGACAAAGCTTCACGGGACCCGCTACCCGTGTTCTGAGGCTTGGCATGAATGTCCACATCAGCTATAAGCTGCGCAAAACTCCTGATCTCGAAAAAGAAATCAATCATCTGGTTGAAAAACTGCGCAAGCGGTTGCAAGTGTTTCGGCCCGAGTTGCTGCACCTGAAGGGCGTAGTCGAACAGAATTCGCCGCGCGAGGGTACAACGGTCTCGCTGAACCTGCGTCTACCCTCCGGCCAAATGGCGGTGCAGCGGTCGGCGCAAACGCCGCTTGCCGCCATCAAGAGCACTTTCGATGATCTGCTGCAACAGATCACGCGCCACAAAGACCTGCTACGCAGCTCGCACAAATGGACGCGCCGCCGTTCGGGCAATTCCCGTCCTGCGGCACAGGTTCCTTTCGAGCAAACCCTTGCGGCACTACAGCCATCTACGATTTCAGCCGACGACATCCGTTCCTACGTAAATGCGAATCTCTCCCGCTTGGAGCGCTTCGTCGAGCGGGAGCTTTATTTTCGTGAAGCCGCCGAGCAGATGGTGGCCGACTCCGTGACCAAAGAGGAAGTGATCGACGAAGTGATCGTCGCAGCTCTGGGCGATGGCGGAGACAAGCCGGATAAGCTGGCGCTCGAGCCGTGGCTCTACCGACTGGCCATCCATGCCATCGGCGACCTCCAGGCTCGCAGTTCCGACCACGTTTTGTCGGTGCACCTCGAAGACTCGGCTCGCGTCCCTAACGTTCGCGCCAGTGACGAACCCGAGCTCCAGTTTCACCAGCCGGATGAAACTCTTACCGAAGAAAGCGTGATCGCCGACCGCCGCGCAGCCACGCCCGAAGACATCGCCTACTCCGACGAGATGGACAGGCTGATGGAATTTGCTCTGGCTGCAGCCAAGCCGCGAGACCGCGAAGTGTTTATCTTGCACACGATCGAAGGATTCTCGGTGGCAGAAATCGCTGCCATCACGGATCGCAACCCGGAGGCCATCAGCGCCTCGATTATTGCCGCCCGCGAGCACTTGCGGCGGTCTCCACCCATTGCCGGGCGGTTCAAAAACCAGAGGTTCCAGAATACGGGCACCGACTGACCCCTGCGATACTCAGGAGAGAGTGGAATGATCACCCGCGAAGACATGCTTGAGCTGGCTCAATTCCAAGGCCATGGCGCGGACTGCGCTATCAGCTTCTATTTTCAGCCGTCCCGGCCCAGGAACAAGTCGCACCGCGAGGATGCTATCCTGGCCAAGGATCTGGTCCGGCAGGCTCTGCACGAGGCAGAGAAGAACGGCCGCAACGGCAGCGCCCGGGCCGACCTGCAACGCATCCTCGATTTGGCCGCGGGATGGCACGGCAATCAGGCCCGCGCCAAGGTTGTCTTTGCTTGCAGCGGCCGCAACATCTGGCGTGAATTCGACCTGCCGCCACAGTTCGCCGATACTCAGCTTTTCGTCAATCGCCGCTTCCATCTGAAACCGCTGGTCTTAGTCTTGCGCGCACAACCACGCTTGTGGCTGGCCTTTGTGGACCGCCACAGGGCGCGCATTTTTGATCTGCACCTCGACGAACTCAAAGAACGCGAGGCCCTCTTCCATGCTCTGCCCCGCCGGGGCCGCGGGGACGGTTTCGCGGGATACGATGCCGGCCATGCCGAACGCAGCGTGAACGATGAAATCCTGCATCACTACAAAAACGTCGCTGAGTATCTGCGGCAGGGGCAGGAAAAGGGAGTCTTCGACAATCTCATCATCGGATGCCAGGACATCAATTGGCATGAGTTCGAGCCGCATCTCCACCCCTACGTCAAGCAACGATTGCTGGGACGAATCGCGGCGGATATCGCCACCGTCACCGAACAGCAGGTGCGTGAGCAAGCTGGACACATCCTACGGCAATCGCTCAATCAGCACCGGCATGACTTGGTCAAGGAAGTTCTCAATCAGGCCAAGAGCAACGGACAGGGTGTCACCGGACTGCGACGCGTATTGCGGTCCCTCGAAATGGGGGAAGTGCAGACCTTACTGATGACAGAAAATTACTCCGCCCACGCGGTCGAATGCGGAAGCTGTGGCCATCTCGACGCGCACGTGGTGCGTTATTGTCCGCTGTGTGGCCGGGGCACGCGGGAGTTAGAGGATGTGTGCGACGCTATTGTCCCCGCCGCCATCCGCCGCGATATCGAATTGGTCTACGTGAAGGACGAGCCGGCGTTGGACCATGTGGGCAATATCGCCGCGCTGCTGCGCTTCCGCGCCGATCAGAGTAAAGGCCGAGTGGCTGCGGCTTCGTGAATCCGCCTCCACCCGATTCGTATCAGAGGACCCTCGAACCCCGGGCTTGACGTTTCCAACTACACCGAGTTCTTGAGGGGCATGTTATGCTTTCCCGTTTCATCAGCCTTTCGTCAGTGGTGGAGGACCAGCATGGCTTTCTCGCGCCGCGACTTTCTCTCGACTGCGGCCATCGGCGCGGTATCCCTGGGGCTGCAGGGACAACAGCGGAAGCAGCTGAACTCGTCCAAGGCGGAAACGCCAACTGGGCCGGGCAAAGGACCGATCATTGTTTCCGCCTTCAACGGTTTTCACTATCTCGATGATGCCTTCGCGTTTCTAAAGAACGGCGGCGATACTCTTGACGCGGCCCTGAAGGTGGTGAAAGGCCCGGAAGACGATCCCAACGAAGATAGCGTCGGACTTGGCGGTTTGCCTAACGAAGAAGGCGTGGTGGAACTCGACTCTTGCTGCATGCACGGTCCCACGCGTCGCGCCGGTTCCGTCGGGGGCGTACGGAATATCAAAAATGTATCTCTGGTGGCCCAGGCCGTGATGCAGCACACGGGTCACGTCATGCTGGTGGGAGAAGGCGCGGAACGCTTCGCCGTCACTCAGGGTTTTCCGCGCGAAAACCTGCTTACCGAGCATTCCCGCAAAATCTGGCTTCTGTGGAAGGAAACTCATTCCGACTGGTGGGGCCCGGGTTTGGCCGATCCAGGCTGGAAAAAACGCATGCCGGCGGCATCCCGCAGCGAGGATTTCCAACAACGGATCGAGCGCATGAAAGAAGTCGCTGCCGATCTGGGGATTGCGCCGGAGGACCGCATCATCGCCATCCGCAAGGTTCTGTTCCCGCCCACGGGCACCATCCATTGCTCAGCCCTGAACGAAAAGGGCGAAATCTCTGGCACGACCACGACCAGCGGCCTGGCTTGGAAACTTCCCGGACGATGCGGCGATTCCCCCATCATCGGCGCCGGCTGCTACACCGACCAGGACGTGGGCTCGGCAGGTGCCACCGGTAGCGGAGAAGAGAACATCAAGGTGGCAGGCGCGCACACCATTGTCGAGAATATGCGCCACGGAATGTCGCCGCTCGAGGCCGCCATGGACGCTCTGAAGCGCATCGCGCGCAACTACAACGGTGACATGGAGCGTCTGCGCGTCAGCGATATGACTTACTACGTCCTACGCAAAGACGGCGCCTATGCGGGCGTCTCGCTGTGGGAAGGTTATGAGCCGGGGAAGCCCCACAAAATCGCGGTCCACGACGGCGTCAGGCGGGCGGAGAAGACGGTGAGCCTGTTCGAGGGTGTTTCTCAGGAATGGCCGCCAACGCCGGCGTAGTATTAGCCGGTGCAAAGAACCAACACCTACCAAACGACCGCCCTACACAAACCTCACCTTCACATCCGGTCCCTTCTCCAGGTGAATACTGTCGATGAATCGCACCTTGCCGGTGCGCAACGTCAAAATCACCGATGAAGTTCGCGTGCCTTCGCCGAAGAACCGAACTCCCTTCATCAATGATCCGTCAGTCACCCCGGTCGCGGCAAAGATGAGCTGCTTACCCGGCGCCAAGTCTTCGGCTTCATAAATCTTGTTCTTGTCCTTGATGCCCATGCGTGCGATGCGTTCTTCCAGTTCCGGCTTGTCGATCACCAGGCGTCCTAGCATGTAACCGTTCAGGCAGCGAATAGCGGCTGCGGTAATCACGCCTTCGGGGGCGCCGCCCGAGCCCATCACCGCATGCACGCCGGTGCCGATGACGGCGGCTGCGATGCCGGCGGACAAATCGCCATCGCCAATAAGCCTGATCCTCGCCCCGGCCTTGCGAATGTCAGCAATCAGCTTCTCGTGCCGAGGCCGGTCGAGCACGATGACCACCAGATCCTCAACGTCACGTCCCATGCGTTTGGCAATATTCTTCAGATTGTCGATCACCGGTGCGTCGAGATCCACCGCCCCTTTGCAGGAAGGCCCGACCACAATCTTCTCCATATAACAGTCGGGTGCGTTGAGCAACCCGCCACTCTCGGAAGCGGCCAACACCGTGATAGCGCCAGGCGCGCCGGTGGCGCACAGATTTGTGCCTTCCAGGGGATCGACGGCGATATCTACTTCGGGAACCTCGGTTCCGTCGGGAAACTCGGCACCAACCTTCTCGCCGATGTAAAGCATGGGAGCCTCATCGCGTTCGCCCTCGCCAATCACGATGGTGCCCCGCATGGGGATGGAGTCCATGGTCTTCCGCATGGCTTCAGTCGCAACCTGGTCGGACAGCTTGCGTTCCCCCTGGCCCATCGTGTGAGCGGAGGCGATGGCGGCAGTCTCCACCACCCGCAAAAATCTAGAGGCCAGATCACTCTCTATGTTCCGGCCAAAGGTCCTGGCTTTAGCCTCCGATTTGGTATTGGTTGCCATAAGTGCCTCCGTATGAACCGGTTTGTGACTATAACTCCAACTGACGCGAGAGCGATAGTAGGGGGCGGGTGCTTATGCGGGCACCCACTTGCGCGGCGTGAGCCGCACGACACTTGCACGGGACGACAAGCAGAAACACGGTTTCGAAGCGGGGCGAGGGTTAGGAGAAAAGAAAGCCGCGTGTTCCTCTGGGTTAATCGTGCTGAGGGCGCTTTCGCGCCGCCGCACAAGCTTCTAGCCGGGCATGCAGTGACTATCCCTAAAGGACGCCTGAAGCCTGGGAAGCTGATCCGGGCAGCTCCCTAAGGAGGCCCAATCCCATGCGGAACACGCGGACGCGAAAAATTTTGCCCCTCCAACGTCCGGCCTGTCAATGCCCGAATTTGGTGCAGTTGAACTGGTTTCGGCCGGTTAAAATGCGTCAATCCCGGTTACGCTCTGACCGATGATCAGGGTGTGAATATCGTGCGTGCCTTCGTAGGTTTTCACTGACTCCAGATTCGCCATGTGGCGGAAGATGGGATATTCGTCGGCCACGCCGTTGGCGCCCAGAATGTCGCGCGCCATGCGGGCACACTCCAGAGCCATCCAGACATTGTTCCGCTTGGCCATGGAGATGTGCTGCGGCGCAGCCTTGTCCTTATCTTTGAGGCGTCCGACCTGCAGCACCAGCAACTGTGCCTTGGTGATTTCGGAGATCATCCAGGCAAGTTTTTCCTGGACCAGTTGGTGAGAAGCGATCGGCTGATCCCGGAACTGCTTGCGGAACAATGAATACTGCAGGGCGCAATCGTAGCAAGCCATCGCGGCACCGACTCCTCCCCAGGCGATGCCGTAACGCGCCTGGCTGAGGCACATTAGGGGAGACTTCAAGCCACCGGTTTTCGGCAGCAGATTCGATTCTGGTATGCGCACGTCTTGCAGGGAAAGGCTCGAAGTCACGGACGCGCGCAACGACCATTTGCCGTGAATGTCTTCGGCCCGGAAGCCCGGCCGGTCCGTTTCCACCAGAAAGCCGCGAATATTGTTGTCTTCTTCTTCCACTTTCGCCCAGATCACAGCAACATCCGCGATGGAGCCTGAGGTGATCCACATCTTCTCGCCGTTGAGAACGTATTCCTTGCCCGACTTCGCTGCGCGAGTTCGCATGCCGCCGGGGTTCGAGCCAAAATCCGGCTCGGTCAACCCGAAACAGCCGATCTTTTCGCCCTTCTGCATCACCGGGAGCCAGGCCTGTTTCTGCTCGTCGCTGCCAAAGGCGTAAATCGGATACATGGCCAGCGATGAGTGGACGCTGACGAAGGAGCGGATTCCGCTGTCACCCCGCTCCAATTCCTGCATCACCAGACCGTACTCGACATTCGACATCCCGGCGCAGCCGTAGCCCTTGAGGCTGGCGCCATAGAAGCCTAGGTCGGCCATCGGCTTCACCAGTTCCTTCGGGAAGCGCCCGACGCGGTTGCACTCCTCGATGATGGGAATCAGGTTGTCTTCAATGAATTTGCGGGTAGTATCGCGGACCAGACGCTCATCGTCCGTGAGCAAGGAGTCGAATTCGAGGAAATCGACCTCCCGGAACTTGATAGCCATCAGCTTCTCGTTTCTGTTTCGTAGCCGCGAATCGGGCAGACACTCAGAAGTGGAAACCCTAGAAGGTAACAAAGCGTGACTAAACCCGTCAAACCGCCGGTTAAACCAGTGTGGGAACGGATTTTACAATCTTTTTGCAAGCCATCGGCGGGTTTTCGGCCAAGCGGCATCTAAGCTTAAAGTAAGTTGCGCTGCGGCCCAAAGACGAGCACAATACAGCCGTTTCCCGACATGAGACTCAACCTGCTCCAGCGACGAATGGCACGGGTGATTACATCCGGCGTAGCCTGTCTGGCTGCGTTGCTGATTTCGGCCAGCGCCGCCGATATCCCCGCCACCCGGATTTCCCTGGATCAAGGCTTTCGCCTGCTTTACAACCTTGATTTCGACCAGGCTCACCAGGTGTTTCTTTCCTGGCAGCGCGAGCATCCGCAGGACCCAGTCGGACCCACCGCGGAGGCGGCAGGATTGCTGTTCTCCGAGTTTCATCGCCTGGGGGTCCTGGAGTCTCAGTTCTACGCGGATGACAAAAGTTTTCTGAACCGTGAAAGGGTCGTTCCTGACCCCAGTCTGCGCGACGGCTTCAACGCGGCGTTGGCCCGCGCCCGGACCGTCGCCAGTGCTCGCCTCACCGCAAGTCCCCAAGATCGGGATGCGCTATTTGCCATGACCCTGTCATCCGGCCTGCAGGCCGACTATGCGGCCATGATCGAAAAACGCAATCTGCCCTCCCTGCGATACACCCGGGAGGCGAATGACTGGGCTGCCAAGCTGCTGGCAGTGGACCCAAATTGTTACGATGCACACGTGGCGACGGGTTTCAGCAAATACATCATCGGCAGCATGGCGGCGCCATTGCGATGGATCATGCGGCTGGGCGGCGTTGCGGGAGACAAGAAGGAAGGAATCGCCGAGTTGCAACTAACCGCGGACCACGGCCATTACCTGGGACCCTTCGCGCGCATCCTCCTAGCCATTGCGTATGTGCGCGACAAAGACAATGCCCGCGCCCGGGGAGTGCTGGCCGCACTCCGCGATGAGTTCCCCAAGAATCCCCTATTCGCCCGCGAAATCGCCCGCTTGGATGCCGTTCACTAAGTGTGGCGTGGGCGCTCTCGCCCGCGTGATTTCGACTCTCCCCAGGGCTCTTCGCAGCTGAAAGCGAGTTGCTTGTTCAGCCTGGTTCATGCGAAATTCACCACGCTGTAACACTCCTGTAACATTCACGGCGTAAAACTGCGGCATTAACATAAGGAGGACCATTCTGTGATCCGCCGCATCGTGCTATTGTGTCTCGCTCTCGCCCTACCTGCTTTAGGGCAGACAACTTTGAACGGGGCCGGAGCCACTTTCCCCAATCCCATGTATCAAAAGTGGTTTAGCGAATACCACAAGGCCCATCCCGATATCCAGTTCAACTACCAATCCATCGGAAGCGGCGGCGGCATCCGTCAGGTGCTGGCGCAGACGGTCGATTTCGGCGCCAGTGACGGTCCCATGTCCGACGAGCAACTGTCTCAGGCGAAAACCAAGATTCTGCACATTCCGACCGTCCTCGGAGCCGTAGTCCCGGCTTATAACGTTCCCGGCGTTACCGGGGAGTTGAAGTTCACACCGGAGGCCCTGGCTGGAATCTTTTTGGGCAAGATCACCACATGGAACGATCCGGCCATAGCCAAGGCAAACCCTGGGGTCAGCCTGCCTAACCAGACGATCATCGTGATCCATCGCTCCGATGGCAGCGGTACTACCTATATCTTTACTGACTATCTGTCCAAAGTAAGCTCCGATTGGCAGAATGGGCCAGGCAAGGGAACTTCCGTGAAGTGGCCGGTCGGTTTGGGCGGCAAAGGTAACGAGGGCGTCGCCGGAATGATCCGCCAGATGCAAGGTGGGATCGGCTACATCGAACTCATTTACGCGGTGCAGAATAAGATTGACTACGGAAGTGTTAAGAACGCATCCGGAGCATTCGTGAAAGCTTCTCTGGAAAGCGTGACTGCCGCTGCGGCGTCCGCCAAGAGCATGCCCGCGGATTTCCGCGTCTCCATCACCAACGCGCCCGGTAAGGACGCCTATCCCATTTCCAGCTTCACCTGGTTACTGATACCGGAAAAGTCCAAGGAGGCGGGCAAGGGCAAAATCCTAGCCGATTTTCTGACCTGGATGGTTGACGATGGCCAGAAAATGACCGCGGACCTTGCCTACGCACCCTTGCCGGAGAGTGTAGCGGCAAAGGTAAAAGGCGCCATCAAGCAAGTGCAGTAACAGCAGCTCTGAGAAGAGCCGCTGTCGAGAAAAGGAATAGCAGGTGCGAGGGACGGTCGGAAGCGCCCGTCCCTTTTCGCATCAACTCTTTACAGATCAAAATTCGATGCGACAGCCGGCGCTCCATCCCCCTCCCCGCATGTTCTATACTTACTCTTAGATGAAGCATTTCTGTGCGAGCGCGGCGCTGCTGGCGGTACTGATTTCACTGCCCAGTCTGCAGGCGGCGGAAAAGCAGTACGGGACGGGCCGGATCGTCAGCGTGGAGAAAAAAGCTCGCGAACGGGTTCTCTACTATCTGGTGAATACTCCCGTGACTCAGGACGATCCGTACTACGAACTCTCGCTGCAACAGAGCAACTGGCTATACCTCGCCGAATACACGCCCCGGCACGCTGCAGACAGCCTGCCCGACGACTGGAAGCCAGGCACTGAAGTTCAGATGAAGGTTGCCGACAAGCACCATGCGTGGGTTAAGCTGCCGGGAGGGTCTGAATTGCAGCTGATTGTCGTGAAACGCGTACCGGCGGCAACCGGGGACATGGCCGCTCCCAACGCGGTGCCAGTCCAGAAATGATCAGCGGCTAATCACCGGCCGTCAGAGATCAGTGGTCAGAGGGCAAGGAGCGGCCAGCGCCTGACCACTAATCGCGGGCCCCTGACCCTTTTCGCCTATGTCACGCCTCGCGCTCGATAGTCCGGCCTACTACATCAATCGAGAAGCCTCCTGGCTCGCCTTCAATCGCCGCGTCCTCGAAGAAGCCCAGGACGAGAAAAACCCCCTGCTGGAGCGGTTGAAATTTCTTTCCATCTCCGCTAGCAACCTGGATGAATTTTTTGAGGTGCGTGTAGCTGGGCTGGTGCAACAGATTGAAGATGGGTACACCGAAGCCGGGCCCGACGGCCTCACCCTGGTTGAGGAGCGCGACGTTGTTTCCCGTGAAACCCACAAATTTGTGGACGACCAGTATCAGTGCTGGAACGAAGATCTGCGGCCGGCGCTCTCCGCCCAGGGAATCCGGGTTCTTGGCCTGCACGAGCTGGATTCTCGCGCGCGGACGTTTATCGAAGAATACTGTGAGCGGGAACTCGATCTCCTGCTCACACCGGTGACGGTGGACCCGGCACATCCTTTTCCACGAGTGATCAATAAGGCCCTATCGGTGGGTTTCCTGCTTCGCCGCCGCCGCCGGTCCGCGCTCACTTACACCGGAGTGGTCACGGTGCCACGAGCTCTGCCACGATTGGTACGGCTGCCCTCGGAGGGAACGGACGATTTCATCTTTCTGGCCGATCTGGTCGCGTTCCACGCGTCGCGCATGTATCACGGCTACGACATCGTATCTTCTGCCGCATTCCGCGTCACCCGCAATAGCAATCTTTATCTGGCGGAGGAGGAATCGCGCAACCTGCTGGAATCCGTACGTACTGAGTTGCATAACCGGCGGAAAGGCGATGCCGTGCGCCTGGAGATCGAATCCGATGCTGATCCCGAAATCATCGAACGCCTGCGCACCAACTTCGAACTGGAGCCCTGGCAGGTTTTTTCCGTCAACGGTCCGGTGAATCTCTCGCGCCTGTTCAATATTTACGAGCAGACGGCGCATCCCGATCTCAAGTTCAAAGCTTTTATCCCGCGCGAACTTCGGCTCACCGCCAAGTCGCAGGATTTGTTCGAGGAACTCCGCCGCCACGATATTCTGCTGCACCACCCCTTCGATTCCTACGATGCCGTGGTTTCGTTCATCGAATCTGCGGCCCAGGACTCTCGGGTACTTTCCATCAAACAGACGCTGTACCGCACCAACGAGCATTCGCTGATCGTTCCCGCGCTCATCGCCGCCGCGGAAAAGAAGGAAGTCACGGCAGTGGTGGAACTGAAGGCCCGCTTCGACGAAGACAGCAACATCCGCTGGGCCCGCGACCTGGAGGACGCCGGAGTGCAGGTATTCCACGGTCTGGTCGGCCTGAAGACTCATTGCAAGCTATCGCTATTAGTCCGCCGGGATCTTGATGGCGTAACTCGCCGCTATGCCCACCTCGGAACCGGGAACTATAACGCCAGTACCGCGCGCATCTACACCGACTTGAGCCTGCTCACCGCCGACCCGGAAATTACCGCCGCGGTGCACGACGTGTTCAACTTCCTGACGGCTTATGCCGAGCATCCCAAGTACGAACCGCTTCTGGTCTCGCCGCTCGATCTGGCGGAAGGCTGTCTGGGGCTGATCGCTCGTGAGGCTGAGCACGCGCGTTACGGCCGCCCAGCTCACATCATCGCAAAGATGAACGCCTTGCTCGACAAGAACATCATCATGGCCCTGTACCGTGCCTCGCAGGCAGGCGTGAACGTTGACCTGATCGTCCGTGGCATGTGTGCTCTGTGTCCCGGCGTACGCGGGGTTAGTGACCGCATTCGCGTGCGCAGCATTGTGGGTCGCTTCCTCGAGCACAGTCGTATTTTCCATTTTGCCAACGGAGGCCAGGAGGAGGTCTATCTCAGCAGCGCCGACTGGATGCCGCGCAATCTCTACGAACGCGTGGAGGTCATGTTTCCCCTGAAGGACCCGCTAGCCCGCGAGCGGGTGCGCCAGGAGATTTTAGACGCCTACCTGGCGGACAATTTAAAGTCCCGTATCCTCCGGAAAGATGGCACTTACGTGCGTAGCTGGCAGGCGGAGGGCAAAGGCAAGCCCCCGGCGGGAGCCTCGGCCTTCAGTTCGCAGGACTTTCTGCTCGGACTGGCCGAGGGTAAACAAGGGTTGGAGGCTCTGCCCTTGCCCAGGACACGAAGAGCCCGTCGAGTCGTGCTCACAAAGGGACGGTAAACCGAAATGATTATCTATTTCCTGCGCCATGCCAGTGCCGGTGTGCCAGTAAGTAATCCCAAAAAAGACGAAAAGCGCGCCCTCGACGAAACCGGAGTCGAACAATGTGGCTACGTGGGACGGGCCTTGTCCGCGCTGGACGCGCAGGTGGACGTCATTCTTTCCAGCCCGTTAAAGCGAGCTGCTCAGACCGCCTCACTGGTCGGCAACGAGATGGGCCACGAGGGGAAGTTGCAACTCGAAGACGGATTGCGTCCTACGGCGTCTTTCGCGGATTTTCGCAAGATGCTGGACAAGTACGCCAAACACGAAGCCATCATGGTGGTTGGCCACAACCCGAATCTTAGCGAATTCCTGGGCCGGTCCATCAGCGAAACCGGATGCGAAGCCACGGTCGAACTTAAAAAGGGGGCAGTTGCCCGCGTGGAAATGAACCGCAATGCGGCGTCCCTAATGTGGTGCCTCACACCAAAAATTCTGCGTACCCTTCACGCGGCCGCCGCCGAGAGCTCCCGCCCAAAGACTTCCAGAAAATAACTTCTTTCTTTTTCCACCGCCCATAACTCCAGGTCTACGCTAGCTCGTGGTTTAGCCTGCAACACCAGGCGTACCTCGCCCTGGCTCAATCGCACCTGGGCTCCGCGCACGGCGCCCGAGCGTCCGAGGTTAAGCGCGCGCGCCAGCCGCAACAGAAGCGAAGCCTTGCGCACACTTTCCCGGTCGGCTGGTGGCAGGACCTTCATCGCTGTGTCGCTTAGCGCCGGTCGCGATTTGCCTAAATATCGAGCCGTGGCGGCGATAATCCGCCTTTGCTCCGGCGTGTATCCCAGAATTTCCGAGTGGGCCACGATGTAGTAGGCGTGCCGGTGCCGTCCGTTGCGATTCACGTAGTCCCCGACTTCGTACAACATGGCCGCCGCCGACAACCATTCCGCATATTCAGGCAGCAGCCGGTGTACGGACTTCAAGGTCTTGAACAAGTGCATGGCAGCTTCTCTCACTTGCAAAGCGTGGTTCATGTCCACGCGATAGTGGGCCACGGCGGCCCGAATCGAGTCCCACCGCTCCGATTGGATGTGCTTTCCCGAGCGCGTGCTGCGGTCGTATTCCGCGGCCATTTGAGCCAGCAGTCCGTCGCGCAATCCCAGCGGAGAATACCGGAACCCGGCCAGCTGGCAGCGTTCCAGAAGCTCGGCATAGACCACCGCGCCCGCGATTACGATCTCCGCCCGCCGCGGCCCGACCCCGGGCAGCTTAATGCGTTGCTCCAGGGGCAGGCGCGCCAGCATCTTGGCGATGCGGCGCATTTGCGTCCGTGAAACCATGGTGGCACGCGGACCTTTCGTTTTGTAGAGACCGTGACACACCGCAGCCAGGGAAGCCGCCGTGCCCGAAGTCGCAATCACCGCTTTTGGTCGGGACCGTACAATGCGGTCTGTAATCCGCCCAATCTCCCGTTCCACAAAACCCCGCAGACGCCGCAGTTCGGCCTTGCGGGGTGGATCATGCTGCAGGAATTCGTTGGTCAGGCGCACCGCGCCTAGAGGCAAACTCACCGTGTCACGAATATGACCCTGGCTGGAAATCGTCAGCTCACAACTTCCACCCCCGAGATCGACCATCAGAACTGGGGCAGAACTGACTCGCAGAGTTGAAACCAGGCCGAGGTGAATCAGGCGTGCCTCTTCCAGACCGGAGATGATTTCGACCTTCCATCCCGTCGTCGACCGCACCCACTCTAGGAAGGCCCGCGAGTTACGTGCGTCGCGCAAAGCGCTGGTGGCCACGACCCGTACTGAGTCCGCACCTTCCTGTTGCACCGCACGATGAAAGCGGCGCAAAACCTTGACGGTATCGGCAATCGCCTCTGGAGTGAGCAATCCTGTGCGGAAAACACCCTCGCCCAGGCGCGTGACCTGGCGATCTTCATGAATCTCGCGCAGACTACGTCCGGAAAGACGCGAGATTTTCAAACGAACCGAGTTCGATCCAATATCGACCGCGGCTAGAGTCGGCATGGGGAGGCAAATAGTGTACCGCGTGTGATGTAGCGCGGGCGCTGTAAATTGATCGCATTGCTTTACCCTGTTTGCGAAGTTCTTGGCGATCTTGGCAGTTAACGATTTTGCCCGCAAAGTTCGCGAAGTCAACGCAAGGATCGCAAAGCAAGCCGGTTTTTCGAGACCTGAAGCCGCACCACTCTTGCTCGTGACGGGAATGACTTCTCGACCCGATTTGTTATCCTACCCCGGATGCCGCGCGTCTTCCTGATCGATACTGACGTTGCCTCCGATGATGCTGTCGCTCTCATCATGGCTCTCCGCGCGCCCGAAGTACGCGTATGCGCGATCACTACGGTCGCCGGAAATGTCGAAGTTCAGCAAGCCACCCGCAACGCCTGCCACACGGTGGAACTCTGCGAAGCCACCGTCCCGGTCTATGTTGGCGCTGAAAAGCCGCTGCTTCGCCCCCATCAGAGCGCCACCTGGTTTCACGGCCGCGACGGGCTTGGAGATCACAACTATCCGCCGCCCCGCCAGTCTCCGGGGAAGTTGCCCGCCGTCGACGCCATGATCGCGGCGATCGAAGGGAATCCCGGACTCGTCGTTGTCACCCTGGGACCGCTCACCAATCTTGCTCTTGCGCTGGCGCGCAAGCCAGCAATCGCGGCCAAAGTCGGCCGCTGTGTGGTCATGGGGGGCGCTCCGTGCTGTGAAGGCAACGTGACCCCGGCCGCCGAATATAACATCTGGGTCGATCCGGAGGCGGCGCGGATCGTAATGCTCAGCGCTCTTCCGGTGGAACTGGTAGGCTGGCAAACCTCGCGCGGAGAGGCTGTTCTCAACGAAGCCGACATTGCTTGCATTCGGGGATTCAAAAGCGAAGTGGCCGACTTCGCCATCGAGTGCAACAGCCGCGCGCGTGCGGCCTACCTGGAGCAGACTGGAGAAGACGGCATCTCGCTGCCTGATCCGGTTGCGATGGCCATCGCCCTCGACCCGACGGTCGGCTCCCAGTGGAGCGAGCACTATGTAAATGTGGAAACCCACAGCGAGCTGACACGAGGGATGACGGTTGTGGATCGCCTTAATGTCGCTGCCGATGAGCGCAATCAAGCGGTTTGGGCCGACGTCCTGCGCCAGGGACGCAAAGTTAAAGTGTGCTGGACAATCGACACGAAACGCTGGAAGGAAGCCCTGTTTTCGGCTCTGCGGTAGTGGATTCGAGGCGCTCCTACCTCCGGGTTGAAGCAGATGTAACACTCCTATTTGATAAAGTAATCTGCGACTGTTGCGAATTGCTGGCCCAGCATGAAGCGTATTGTTTCAATTTTTAGCGTAGGGTTGATCGTTCGGCTCACCGCCGTCGCCTAACCCCTCTAAGACCTTCAATACTTTCGTGGGGAATAAATGAGGCGGGAGGGATAGCTCGTTGGATCGTAACGAATCATTCTTTTTCCTCTCCTTTCCATGATGCTCACCGACCTACTGCGTAGCTAGGCCCCCTGTCTATCCTTTAGTAGTTAGTCGTCTAATCGTGGCGAGGGTGTTTCTGCTGTTCGGTGTCCAAACCTCGACCGCTGCCCTAGCAATAATGACCTTCAATTGAGTGTGCTCTGCCGCTTTCAGGAGTTATCGTCTACGAGATCGGCAATGAAGCTCACAGCGAGAAATTGTTCTGGATTCATCCGCTTAATTTTAGGCCGCTCTCGATTGGAGTTGACTTAGCGGCGGTCGTCGGGCTTATTTTGCTGTTCAGGAAATCGAGGGCATCGGGGTTAGTGTTTCTTGCGATGATTGTAAGGGAGTGTTCTCGTCGAGAATTCGCCGGCAGAACTTCGTGCAAGGGCGGATTGCGCATGTTGCGTGGAGCTCTGCATCAGCGGGGAACGTGCTGGCGATTCAGGAGACCTTTATCTTTTTATTATCCTTAATGAGCGACGCGAGGCGGTGTCTTGAGGTAAGCGATCGCAAACAAAATGCCGAACACCAGGTCGACTCCGCCGAAGACGAGGTCCGATGCGTGCATGCGCCCTTGTCCTACCAGGACGGCCACAGCAGCACCGTAGCTGAATTTTTCCAGCACCGAAGGGATCATTAACGGTCGATGGCGTGACGGGTCTCTCGCGATGAAGAAGAACGCTATCTGCCAAGCCAGCGCCGCTCCCACGAATCCATAGAAAAACCCCGGATGCGTAATCGGCGGAGGGTCACTCCGGCTGATCACATCGAACATAAAGTAGAGGGGAGTAATGACCAGCAGGCCCCAAATGCCCGCAATCCAAAACACAATCTTCGAAAATTTCACGGCTACTCCCGCACGCCCATAACTCCAGAAATTCTATAGATAGGAATGGCCATTGGGAAATCCTCGTTTCTTGTACGTTAATGCAGCGCTCCCGAAGACCCGCACGCGGCCCTGCTCTCGTTGAACCGATCTGCGGCGGCCTGCTAGAAGATCTTGCACAGTCACGTGGCCGCAAAGGGCCTTCGTAGATCGATCAACCACGGGCATCGCGCTCACGCCTGAAGTCGCCATGGTTTCGGCGACGCCTCGACAGGTCTCGTCCGCGAAGGCATAGATCGTAGGCAAACCAGTCTCGGGTAAATGGCTCTGGGGCAACCGGCTTTCGGGCAGCTGAGTATCTCCGAAACTGTACATGGTGCGGCTCAGAGCTGCGGACGCGGCATCCAGGGGCCAAGCGGACTTCCAGCAGGAGATACTGGCGCCGAGCCGAATCGGTGGTAATAAAACAAATTGGTTGCCAAGGCGATACCACGCAATAGGAAAACGGCGAGCGCGGCGGCGCCGGTTCCTACAAGCAGTGCAACCACCGAGAGCAGCCCTACGCGGCGGTCTACGGTAAAGTCTCGCAGAATGGACGGGTGAGATTTCATCGGGTACGACGGCGAATCTGGGCGCGGTCCGCTCTCTCGATGCGCCTAAGCGAACGGACGAGAAGGAGCCCAAGTTCTCTCATTCTCGCGCATGATTCTGAGACAAGTTTTTCAGAATCCTCCAGCCTTTCAGGGTAATTTCAAGCAGCACCCGACGGCGGTCTTGAGGATCAGGAGTGCGGATGAACAGACCCTCGGTCACAGACCGGTTTTCTAGCTCAACCACGCTGTTGTGGCGAAGACCAAGGCGTCCGGCCGCGTAGGCAATGCTTGCCAGTGCGCCCTCCGGTGCCCCTGCCACCTGAAGCAGCAGCTGATGTTGCTGGGGGTGCAAATCGACTTGATACGCGGCCTGCTTGCTGAATCGGAGAAAGCCTCGCAACTGATATCGAAATTCAGCAAGGGCCTGCAGCAGGCGCCGGTCCACGTGGTTTCCATCCATCGCTGCTTTCACAATTATATCGTCTAACGATATATTAAAATGCACAAGCAGGGGAGAGCCGGAGGGGGCCGTTCCAGATAGTCAATCCAGTTTTCGAAGGTCCGGCGGGCAAATTAGGATGGAGAAAATTCGAACTGAGCTAGGCCACTGCGGAGTCGGGGGCAGAACTGTCTTGCGCGGGCCGGAGGCCCAGCTTCGTAAGCGAAACCGGTTTCTTCCCCGCCAGCGCTGCCCGAGTTTCCGTCAGAGTATTCACTGCCTGGCGGAACTTCGCCCGCGTCACATTGCGTAGCGCGGCCACCAGTGCCGAATCCTGGACGCCACCAAAAAGCTTTTCCGTTCTTTCTGCCAGTTGCGCCCAGTCATGCCAGTCGCCAATCACATCCTGCATGTGGTTAAGCTGTTCCACCAGCCGGGCAGCTTCTGCATTCTTCCCCGCCATTTCGGCGATATAACGTGCACGCTTGCCGGCAATCCTGAAGCGGTGCAAGGTTTGCTCGGTCACGGCGCCGTTGTCGAGCTCCAGTTCGGTGACCCTTTGCATCGCCAGAGCCAACGGGTTGGTATTCTTTGGAATCTCCAGGCCGCCGACGGTTCGCTTCAGCCGTTTGCGTACTTCCGCGACAGCCTTCTTATCCAGCGCCTTGACCAACTTCTTCTCGCGCTTTCCACGTTCCTCGGCCAGCGTCCTCATCAGCTGTGATTTGCGAACTGGTTCCTGCGGAATCTTCAGGCTTCGTAAAGCGGCGATCTCCACATCCAGATCGCGCACCCGCCCAGCTTTTTTTCGCAAACGGCCCAGCAGCTTCAGCAACTTCTTGTCGTTACGACTGAGTTTTTGGGCCAAGTCGGCCACCAGCACTTCCACCCGGCGGCTGGAGGTACGGAATCGATGTACACTATCGGGGGCAGGCTTGCTCGCGAGCTTCGACAATTGGCGGCTGAGCCGACGAAAAATGGGACGGGTACTATCTTGGTCTAGCAGCATACGGTCAAAACCATGAGGTCCGAAGGTTACAGTTCTGTTCCTGGGAAATGCAAAGCTGCGGGAATTAGCTTCCGGGATCCCTGACAGAAGCTTCTCTGGGGCAGGGACAAACCGCTATTTTAACACTGCTGTAACACGATTCTGCTAGCGTGCCCTTGGAATGGCTAATCGAGCTCTAGGAGCGCCTCGACTGACAGGCCCGCAACCCCTTCCGGAAGAAGCAGTTGCAGCTCAGTCCAAGGCGCAAGCCGATACCCTGATTAGGGCTGGCGACAGCCACCTGGCTGACCGAGCTTTTTTTTTCGCCATGTTAGCCTGCGCCCTCTCGGTCCTTGCTCTGGTCGGCCTGATTGTCTACGAATTAGTTACTAAGTCTAGCCTCTCCTGGCATGCTTTCGGCTGGAAGTTCTTTTTCCGCAGCGAATGGGATCCAGTGAACGATCAATTTGGTGCCCTCCCCTTCGTTTACGGCACCCTTGTCTCCTCCGCGCTGGCGCTGCTCATCGCCGTACCCCTGGCAATCGGAGTCGCCGTATACATCACGGAAATGTCACCGCGCTGGTTGCGCGGAGCGCTGGCTTTTACCACCGAGTTGCTGGCCGCGATCCCCAGCGTGATTTATGGTTTGTGGGCGATTTTCGTCCTGGTGCCACTGCTGCGCCAATACGTGCAGCCCTTCCTCGCTCGCTATCTGGGCTGGACTGGTTTGTTTGAAGGGCCACCCTACGGCATCGGCATGCTGGCCGCGGGAATCATCCTCGCGATCATGGTAGTTCCGATTATTTCTTCCATCACCCGTGAGGTGATGACGGCGGTTCCGCAACAACAGAGGGAAGCCGTTCTCGCGCTGGGCGCCACCCGCTGGGAGATGATCCGCACCGGCGTGCTTCGCAACGCCCGCGCCGGCATCGCGGGCGGCGTAATTCTCGGTCTCGGCCGCGCGCTGGGCGAAACCATGGCGGTCACCATGGTGATCGGCAATCGTCCTGAAATCGCCAAATCTCTGTTCGCTCCCGGCTACACCATGGCCAGCGTAATCGCCAACGAGTTCAGCGAGGCCACCGGCGACGTCTATCTGAGCGCCCTGGTCGAAGTAGGTCTGGCTCTGTTTATCGTGACAATCATCGTCAATATTCTGGCCCAGTTCCTGGTGTGGACGGTAACTCGCGGTACCCCGGCGAGGAGCCATGCCTGAAAATGTGATGATCCCTCCCGATTTTGCCGATGCTCCCATCAGCATCTGGCGTCGCAGCCTGAACTCCCTGGTCACACTTGCGGCGATTGGTGCTGTGATCCTCGTGCTGTTGCCGCTGGGAGCTGTCTTCGGCTATCTGATCTACAAGGGGATTGGCTCAATCAACTGGGATTTCCTGACCCAAATTCCGAAACCCCCTGGTGAGCCCGGGGGCGGGATGGCCAACGCCATCGGAGGATCGGTCTACATTTTGCTGATCGCCAGCACTTTCGGCGTTCCGCTGGGAATCGGTGCCGGAATTTATCTCTCTGAATACGGCCGCGGCACTCGCTTTGGCAACCTGGTCCGCTTTACCGCGGACGTGCTCAACGGTGTGCCCTCCATCATCGTGGGCATCGTGGCTTACGGCCTCGTGGTGCTGAGTCAGGGCCATTTCTCGGCGTTGGCGGGCGGAGTCGCCCTGGCGATTATGATGGTGCCCACCATCACCCGGACCACCGAGGAGATGCTATTGCTGGTCCCACAAGCGGTGCGGGAAGCGGCTTATGGTCTGGGCGTTTCACGGTGGCGCACAACTCTCTCGATCACGCTTCGCACCGCCACCTCGGGCGTGATTACCGGGGTAATGCTGGCCTTCGCTCGCGTCGCCGGAGAAACCGCTCCCTTGCTGTTTACCGCCTTCGGCAATCAGTACTGGAATTGGAAAATGAACCAGCCCACAGCTGCGCTGTCCCTGCAGATCTTCACTTACGCCATTTCTCCCTTCGACGAATGGCACCGCCAGGCCTGGGCGGGAGCGTTGATCTTGATTGTGCTCATTGTCGCCTCGGTCGGCGCGGTGCGTCTTGTGGCCAGTCGCGGTATGCTTAAGGGAGCGAACTGAAATTATGGGTGTAGGCATCCAGGTCGACAAGCTGAACGCCTGGTTCGGCAAGACTCAGGCTCTGCACGACATCAATATGACGGTTGCGGCCAATCACGCCACCGCCGTGATCGGTCCATCGGGCTGCGGAAAATCCACCTTCGTGCGCTGCCTCAACCGCATGCACGAAACCGTGCCCGAAGCCCGGGCCACGGGCAGGGTGCGCATCGGCGAAATGGACGTCTACAACGGTACTTCAGCGGTACAGATTCGCCGTCGCATTGGCATGGTGTTCCAGAAGGCCAATCCCTTTCCCACGATGTCCATCTATGACAACGTGGCGGCCGGCCTCAAGCTCAATGGCTTTCACGACCGCAAGCGCTTGGATGAAATCGTCGAGCGCTCGCTGGTGCTCTCTGCCCTCTGGGAAGAGGTCAAGGATACAGTGCGTAAGAAATCAGGCGCCAGCCTCTCTGGAGGTCAGCAGCAGCGCCTCTGCATCGCCCGCGCCCTGGCCGTCGAGCCGCAAGTCCTTCTGATGGACGAGCCCTGCTCGGCGCTCGATCCCATTTCCACCGGCAAGATCGAAGAACTTATCTTCCAGCTCAAGGAACGCTTTACCATCGTGATTGTCACCCACAATATGCAGCAGGCGTCACGCGTTGCCGAGTTCACGGGCTTTTTTCTGCTGGGCAAGCTGATCGAGTTCGATAAAACCGAAAAGATATTTACCACCCCGTCCGACAAACGGACGGAAGACTACATCACAGGCAGGTTTGGATAATGGCGCGCACCCGCTTTCTGCAAGGACTGGACGAACTTCGCGCACGTTTGCTCCGCATGGGCGGACTGGCCGAGCAGGCGGTGGATCGCGCCTGCCAGGCCTATATCGAGCGCGACTTGACGCGCTGTCGGATGGTGCTCGAAGGCGAAACTCAAATCAATATCACCGAACGCGAAATCGACGAGATGGCCTTTGACCTGCTCGCCATGCAGCAACCCATGGCCGTAGATCTGCGATTCATCCTCGCCGTTACCAAGATCAACGCCGATCTGGAACGAGTAGGCGACCAGGCCGTCAACATCGCCGAGCGCGTGATGGATATGGTCGATCTCCCCAAGGCCGACCTCCCGGTCGACATCCCGCGCATGGCGGCCGCCGTTTCGGCCATGGTGCGCCGTGCCCTGGAGTCTTTCATCGAAGGCAAAGCCGAACTGGCCCAAGCTGTCCTGGAGATGGACAACGTTGTCGATCGCATGAAGGATGAGGCGTTCATCGTGCTGGTAAAGACCATGAATGAACATCCGGACGTGACGCGTCAGGCGTTGGACGCCCTACTGGTCGCCCGCAATCTGGAGCGCGTGGCTGACCACGCCACCAACATTGCGGAAGACGTGATCTTCTGGGTTCGGGGCGCCGACGTCCGCCACAACGTGGCGCCGGAACCGCCCATCCAGCAGGAAGTTACAGATCCTCACTAAAGTTAAAGTAAGGCTTACCTGGTTCGCATCCGCTTCAGGATGAAGTAGATTCCAGGACAGAGTACCTGGCCTGGTCGCACGCGCCCCGGAGGGGCGTCGGCTAAGCCGGCGTTTAACGCCGGGTCGCGCCGAAAGTGGCGGGCTACTATCAATCGCCCTGCCGGGGCGCACGACGCTCTTTTGTTTTGCCCCCGCCGATGCTAAAAATTCTCCAGACTTCTCCGGAGGCCTCGTGAAGCTCCTGATCCCCATGATTCTCCCGGCGATTCTTCTCGCATCGCTTTCCGCCCAGGACCCGACCGCCCCTCGTCAGGTGCCGCTCCCCACCAGCAAGGTCCTGAATACGCCCTCACCGGGACGAATCGGGTCTACGAATAGTTTTCCCGCCACCATCGCGGTAAGCCCCGACGGTCAATATGCCGCCCTGCTGAACCATGGATACGGTACACAGCAGTCGCAGGCTCAGCAATCGATCGCGATTCTCAATCTCAGGTCCAATCAACTGACGGATTTTCCCGATGCCCGCCTCGCCGAACGTGCTCATCAGAGCTACTTTCTGGGCTTGGCTTTCAGTTCCGACGGCACCCATCTCTATGCCTCCATCGGATCAATTACGGATCCCACCGGCGCGAAGCCGGGCAACACCGGCAACGGCATTGCCGTCTATAAATTTGAAAATGGCAGAGTAAGCGCGGAGCACTTCATAAAAATTCCGCCGCAGAAAATTGCCTCAGGGAAGAAGGTGGCGTTCGGAGTCCGCAAAACTCCTGCGGGAACCGCGATCCCGTATCCCGCCGGCCTCACCGTGATCCCAGGGCAGGGCAGTGACAACCTGCTCGTGGCTAACAACCTCTCCGACAACGCCCTGCTGCTCGACGCTGCCGACGGCCACGTTCTGCAGCAGTTCGATCTAAGCACGAATCAGATGATCCCGGCCTCGTTCCCTTACACAGTAGTTGCTACACGCGATGGCCGGCGTGCCTGGTGCAGCCTATGGAACGCTTCCAAAGTCGCCGAACTGGATCTGGCTTCTGGTCGCGTGGCTCGTTGGATTTCGCTTCTGCAACCCAAGTCCGAGATCTTGCCCGGCTCCCATCCGACCGCCCTGCTGTTGAGCCCCGACGAGAAATTGCTCTACGTCGCTTTGTCTAATGCGGATGCGGTGGCAGCAGTCAACACTTCGTCAGGAGAGGTCATTCATCTTTCTTCCACGAACGTGGCCGGACAGCAGCATGGCGGAACTTATCCCAGTGCTCTGGCCCTATCGGCCGACGGCAAGCGTCTGTTCATTGCCGACGCTTCGTTGAATGCAGTCGCGGTCTTCGACACTGCCGCGTTGGCAACTCCCGGCATCTCTTTTCCGCTGCCGCACGAGGCTCTCGGCTTTATTCCCACCGACTGGTATCCGAGCGCGCTAGCCAGCGTCGGCGACGATCTTCTAATTGCGACCGCCAAAGGCCAAAGCACCGGCCCCAACAACGGCATCAGCGAACTGAAGCAGGAGAAGGGGCACCGCGAGCACCCTTACATTCCCACGCTCATGTACGGTTCGCTCTCCCGTCTTAACTCTCGCAACGCGGAGAAAGATTTGTCCCAGCTCACCCAGCGGGTCGACGAAAGCAATCTCTTGCTCTCCGAGCCCGGCAAGGTCGAATTTCGTGCCGGCACCAATCCCATTCGCCACGTGATTTATATCCTCAAGGAGAATCGCACCTACGATCAGGTACTGGGCGATCTGAAAGTAAACGGCATGAAAGTTGGCAACGCCGACCCATCGCTGACCATGTACGGTGCCGATGTTACCCCCAACGAGCACAAACTAGCTCTGCAGTTCGGCGTGCTGGATAATTTTTATGACAGCGGCGAAGTCTCCGGCGACGGCCACGACTGGTCCAACGCGGCCATCACCACTGACTACAACGAGAAAACCTGGCAGATCGGCTATCGCGGCTCCGAGCGCACCTACGACTACCAAGGCACGGTGGCCGACGAATTTCCTCTGGAACTCGGCGAGTCTGACGTGAACGCGCCCACCACCGGCTACATCTGGGACAACGTCGCCAGTCACGGTTTAACCTATCGCGACTACGGCGAATACATTGCAGGCATCTGGTGCAAGGCAGCAAAAAAGCCGGGCGCTTCGCCCAAGGAAGGCACACCGTCAGCGTTCAGCGCGGAGTGCGATCGACCTGTCGTCAACAAAGGCGAATCGCTGCCGTCGAACGTTGGCCAGCCTCATGGCTCCGCCAGCCCCTGGCCGTGGGCTGTACCTCTGTTGCAGCGCATGAAGCCGACCAAAGCCGCCCTGCGCGACCACTTCGATCCCGTTTTTCCCGACTTCAACACCGAGTACCCTGACCAGCTCCGCGCCGATGAGTTCCTCAACGAATTTGATGAATTCGTTCGCGCCCGCAAGGAAGGGACGCGCAGTGAAGGGAAAGCAACCGACCTTCCTGCCTATGTCCTGCTCTATTTGCCCGATGATCACACCCACGGCACAACACCGGGCAAACCTCGCCCAGCGGCCTCAGTGGCCGACAACGACCTGGCAGTCGGTCGGGTGGTGGAAGCGGTTTCGCACAGTCCCTACTGGGATGACACGGCGATTTTCATCATTGAAGACGACGCCCAGGATGGCGCCGACCACGTGGACGCGCATCGTTCGATCGCTTTCGAGATCAGCAAGTACTCGCCTGGGTCACAGGAGCGTCCCTTCGTGGACAGCCGCTTTTACACTACGGTGAACATGATCCACACCATAGAAACTCTTCTCGGTTTGCCACCCATGAATCAAAATGACGCCTACGCCCCGGTAATGGCGCCATTGTTCTCAGGTGCAGGCGATCAACCCCCGTATACGGCCGACTGGAGCAATCGCGACAACGGCCTGATCTACCAGACCAACCCCGTCAAGGGTCAAGGCGCGGCAGAATCGGCGAAGATGAACTTCACCCGCCCCGACGCCGTCAACGCCGCGGTCCTAAATCTAATTCTCTGGCGCGACCGAATGGGCACCACTCCCATGCCTCCGCCGAAGCACACAGTCTTGCCCCAGAAACCATCCCGCGACAACGATTGAAGCATCAATGGCCACGGAGCGGGGCGGGTTGCCCCGACCCGCCCCGCCGAGCAAAGCTTGGCAGACCTGCGGAAGAGTTCAGAATCAGCATCTCCGGCGCTAAAGCCTGCTCATTTGGAAGCGCCTGCCGCAGGGCCAAGGCTCTGCTCCACGCTTGCCGTCGCGGCCGCTCCCACATCTGCGTCCGCAAACGAAAACGCCAGCGACACGTTGGGATATTCCTTGCCCGCAACTTCCACATAGGGATACACGAAATAGTTCAAAGGCGCGCCATCCTGTGCCGGGCTCAGACGCAGATCGCGCCCCAGGGTGAACTGCACCCGGTTCACATCATGCGCCCCAAAGAAATAGTCCCGTTTTTCCTGATGTTTCCATGCCTCGGAAATATCCACCGGAATCCATCCATTTTTGGGTTCGAAGAAATCGGCCCAGCAGTGATAGCCGGCAATCTCCGCCGAATGCTTGTCGGGCGGCAAGGGAAAGCCAATCTCAAAGCGCGCGGGAATCTGCTGCGAACGCGCCATGGCGATGAACAACGAATGAAAGTCGGTGCAATTGCCCTTCTTGGCGTCGCAGGCATAGAGCACGTCACCATGACCCCAGCCGGTGCCGGTCTTGTCGTAGCGCATCGTGGTGAAAACATAGTCATAAATGGCTCGCGCCTTGTCGAGCGGCGCGGTCTTGCCTTCGGTCACCTTTAGGGCAAGATCGGCGGGAAGTCCGGTGACAGGGACCAGCCTGTCGGGCTGTAGGTATTCCTTGCGGTCGCGGTCCTTGATTTGGACTTCGCCCAGACGCGGCCTGGCCACGCCCAACGTCAGGCGCTCGTGGCGGACAACGTCGTAGACCACTTCAAAATGCAGGTCGGCCTGCTTTGCCTTGGAAGTATCGGCATAATACATTTCGTTTCCGAATCTCGACTCGTGCGTCTTTTTCAAGCCCAGGTCGCCACCGGCCGAGACCACTTTCACCTCCTGAAACTCGTCCGAATGCGCCGCCGGAATCCAAACCCGCACCCGCTCTCCCACAGGCATGTCCTTTACCGTGAAGCCATAATGAAACGTAAAGTGGCGCATCTCCTGCGCCGACGCCAACGAAACCGTAGCCAGCAATAACGGCAGCCATAGCTTCCGCAGCATATGCACAATCCTTTCGATTTTCTCAGCTAAAAATTGATGAACTGGAAACGACACCCGGGCGTTTTAGGAGAGGCGCCGTCAGGTGAAGCCACGTCGTCGGGATCGCATAAGCAGGCGTCAATTCTAATCGAGACCACGGACGTACGTCTCGCCGTTACCCATGCCCACGTAGGGGCAGGTGCCTCGCCCGCCCGAGCAAAGCAGGGCTTGCGTTTGTTCACCGCCGCCCGACATCCACAACCATCCCTCAGTTAGAATCCCAAGCGTGCCCGCCGCCATTCAATGCCGCGACCTGCGCAAGACCTACGATGGTAAGGTCGAAGCCGTACGCGGCCTGAATCTGGAAATCCAGGCCGGCGAGTGTTTCGGCCTGCTCGGTCCTAACGGAGCCGGGAAGACCACCACCATCGAGATCCTGGAGGGCTTACTCGAGCCCACTTCCGGCCAGGTTACGATTTTGGGCCACACCTGGAAGGAAAATGGGCGCGAGCTGCGCGAGGCCATGGGAATCTCGCTGCAAGAAACGCGGCTCTCGGAAAAACTTACCGTCCTGGAAACCATCCAACTGTTTTCCGGTTTTTACCGCCAGCCCCGCGCGCCACGCGAAGTGCTGAAGCAAATGCAGCTGGAGGAGAAAGCCGACGCCTGGGTCGGCAAGCTTTCGGGCGGCCAGCGGCAACGCCTGGCCGTGGCCACCGCGCTGGTGGGCAATCCCAAGGTTCTTTTTCTGGACGAGCCCACCACAGGCCTCGATCCCCAAAGTCGCCGCCAGCTCTGGGACATCATTCGCAGTTTCCAGCAGTCCGGAGGCACAGTGCTCCTCACCACCCACTACATGGATGAAGCTGAGCGCCTGTGCGACCGCCTGGCCATCGTTGATCACGGGGAGGTAATTGCTGAGGGCACCCCTGCCGACTTGATCGATCGCCTGGGCGGTCATCACATGGTGGAATTCCAGGTAAGCGGCAACTGCGACGGCGCCAATGTTGATGCCTGGCGCGTGCTTCCAGGGGTCGAATCAGTTCGTCATGACAACGGCTTGGTCTGTCTCAACGTCCGCGAACCGCACCTGACCATCCCGGCTCTGCTCGATGCGGTGACAAAAGAAGGCAAGCAACTGCTGCATCTGACCACTCGCCAAGCCAGTCTGGAAGACGTGTTCGTCCGCCTAACCGGCCGCCACCTGAGGGAAGACTGATGGAACTTGCACCGATCCACGGCCCAGCCGCCGAGCGATGCCCACGTAGGGGCGGGTGCTCCACCCGCATTGGTCGAGCGAAGCTCGACAGTTTTGAATGGTTTGAAATGAACCAGGTTGAAGTGAACCGGGTTGAAATGAGCCAGGAGACCGATCAGTGACAGGCGGGCAACAGACTCCATCAAACTCGGCGCCTCCCCGCAACCGGCGCTGGTCCGGCTACACCCATTTGCTCACCGCCCGCCTGCTGGAGCTGAAGCGCGAACCCGAAGTCATCTTCTGGGTCTTTGGATTTCCTATCATCCTAGCTCTGGGTCTGGGCATAGCCTTCCGCAACAAGCCCGCTGAGGTCACGCCAGTTGCGATCGTTGCCGGTCCCGGCGCTCAGGATGCATTTTCCTTGCTCGAGCGCTCTCCGCGCAGTTCCTCCATTCGCGCTCACATAGTCGATGAGCAACAGGCGCAACAAGGATTCCGCCTGGGCAAGTACGATTTGGTAATCGCCCCTGATGGCAAGCAAGCCTTTCAGTACCGCTACGATCCCGCCCGCCCCGAGAGTGTGCTTGCCCGCGGTTTGGTGAACGACGCCCTGCAAACTGGAGCTGGGCGCAGGGATCCTGTGCCCACGTCCGCCGCTATATCTAGCGAGCCAGGCTCGCGTTACATCGATTTCCTGATTCCCGGCCTGCTGGGCATGAACCTGATGAATTCCGGCATGTGGGGCATTGGCTTTGCCCTGGTGGATATGCGCCAGCGCAAGTTGCTCAAGCGCTTTGTCGCTACGCCCATGCGGCGCAGCGATTTTCTGTTAGCTCTCACCAGCAGCCGCCTGGTGCTGATGGTGATTGAAATCGTGCTCCTGCTCAGCCTCGGTGTTGTGGTCTTTCACATGCGCGTTCTAGGCTCGTTGTTCACGATTCTCCTGCTGGCCACGATCGGCGCCGTAGCCTTCGGAGGTCTCGGACTGCTCACCGCCAGCCGGGCGCAGAAAATTGAAAGCGTTAGCGGCCTGATGAACATCGTGATGATGCCCATGTGGATTTTCTCCGGTGTCTTCTTCTCCGCCGAGCGTTTTCCGGCCATGGTGCAGCCCTTCATCAAGGTGCTGCCGCTGACCGCCCTGAACGACGCCCTGCGTGCCACCATCTTGCAGGGCGCCTCCCTGGCAGCCCAGTCCGGACGCCTGCTGATTCTGGTTCTATGGGGTGGAATTTCGTTCCTACTGGCCCTGCGCTGGTTCCGTTGGACATAAGTAAAGCTTCCAATTTCATACATTTCCGGGCTGCTAGTGTGAAACTTCCGTGTTAGACTGCTAGTTAAGCTTTTAAACCAGCTGGTGGCCGCGAATTTGTTAGGGGTAGTGCCACATCAGGTTCCGCGGGAAACATTCAACCGGGTAAAGACGCCGATGGCGTGCTACCTGCGGGCCTTGCCACCGGCATCGTGAATTCCGCGATCTGACAATCTGTTGTTTCGTTAACAGCTCTTTCCGCCACTTCGCGTCGGGTCCAGCTCTCTTCGCTGTCGCTTGCTGAGGTTAGAAGCCGGCATGAAGGTACTCGAACGTCACCTCACTTACGGTCCCTTTCTGGAGCGGTTGCGTTCCGCTCCGGCCCGTGTCCTCTTGCTCGATTACGATGGCACGCTGGCGCCGTTTGTTGTGGATCGCACTCTGGCCTTGCCCTATCCCGAAGTACCGCCTTTGATCGTGCGCATCATGGCCCAGGGGACCCGAGTCGTGCTCATCAGTGGGCGCCCAGTGCGGGAATTGCTTCTGCTCAGCGGGATCTCTCCGCAGCCGGAAGTCTGGGGAAGCCATGGTCTGGAGCGGCTGATGGCGGACGGGCGCTACGAAGTCAGTCCGGTGCCGTCTCATCAGGATCATTTGCTGGCAGCCGCCGCTTTGCTGCGTGACGCCGGACTCGAGAGTCAGACAGAAATTAAACCGGGCGGAGTCGCGGTGCACTGGCGAGGTCTGGATCCAGTGAAGGCGGAGAAAGTAGCCAAGGAGGTTCCGCGGCTTTGGAAGCCTCTGCTCGACCGGGCTCCGCTAAGGGTGCTCGAATTTGACGCTGGTCTGGAAATTCGTGTCGCCGGTCCAGGCAAAGGTGACGCCGTTCGCGTCATCCTAAAGGAAGCTGGGCCGGGCGCTGCCGTCGCCTACCTGGGTGACGACCAGACCGACGAAGATGCGTTCCGCGCCCTCAAGGGGAACGGGCTGACGGCGTTGGTCCGTCCTCAGTCCCGTCCCACGACCGCCGATGTCTGGCTGCAACCGCCTCACGAGCTTCTCCGGTTTTTAGAGGAGTGGCTACGTGCTACCGGAGGGCAACTATGACGGATATCAAGACCACAGACATCAAGGGACGCGTGATCAATGTCTCGAACCGCTTGCCAATTCTCATCCGCAAACATGCCGGCGGGGCCCGCGTGGAACGGAGCTCCGGAGGGCTGGCCACCGCTCTCGAGGCGGGTTGGCGTGATCGGCCCGGCGTCTGGATCGGCTGGGCCGGCGGAACCCCCAATCAGCACGTTGACCCGTTGCTGATCAAAGCTTCACGGAATCGCTCCTACACGCTTCGCTCGGTCGCTCTTACCGAAGAAGAGATCGCGAAGTTCTACTCCGGGTTTGCCAACGAAATCATCTGGCCTCTGTTCCACGACATGCCCTCGCGTTGCAATTTCGATCCCGAGTATTGGGAAATGTATCAGCGGGTGAACCGCAAGTTCGGAAAGGTGACCGCCGAAACCGCGACCGAGGATGATTTCGTCTGGGTCCATGACTATCACCTCATGCTCACCGCCGATGCCATGAGGCAAGCCGGAGTGCGCGCCCCGATGGGATTCTTCCTGCACATTCCTTTTCCCGGACCTGACGTCTTTGAAAAACTTCCCTGGAAATACCCAATCCTGAAGTCATTGCTGGAGTTCGACGTGATCGGATTCCAAAGTGACCACGACCGCGGAAATTTCACCAGCTGCCTGGAGCGCTTGTTGCCAGAAGCCGTGATTGAGCACGGCAGCCCTCATCTACAGGTTCGTTTGGAGGCAAGACGTACTGTAGTCGGCACCTTTCCAATTGGTGTCGACTTTGAAGAATTTGCTCAACAGGCCGCGCGTCCGGAGATCGAGGCCCATTCCGCCGAGATCCGACGACGCCTCTCAGGAGACGTGTTGGTCCTGGGAGTGGATCGCCTGGATTACACCAAGGGGATTCCGGAGCGGCTCAAGTCGTTTCGGCTCCTGCTCCGCCGTTTCCCGGAGTTACGCGGCCACATCACCCTGGTGCAGGTGGTTGTCCCCAGCCGTGAGGAGATCCCCAACTACAAACATTTGCGCCGGGAAGTAGAGCTGTTGGTCAGCCAGATTAATGGCGAATTCACCGAGCCAGGATGGGTGCCGGTTCACTACATCCACCGGAACCTCGGCCGTGAGGAACTGCTGGCTTACTACCGGGCCGCCGATATCGGCCTGGTCACTCCGCTGAAGGATGGAATGAATCTGGTTGCCAAAGAATTCTGCGCCGCTCAGATCGATGAGCGTGGCGTCCTGATCGTCAGCGAGTTCGCCGGGGCGGGCCCGGAGTTGCGCTCTGGCGCCATCCTGGTCAATCCTAACGATTTTGCCGAAGTGGCCCAGGCGCTGCACGACGCCGCCCATATGCCCGTGGAAGAAAAGCGCTGCCGTATGCGCTTGTTGCGCGAAATTGTGAAAGACCACAGCGTGCAACGCTGGATTCGTTCCTTCCTGCAAGCGATTCCGGCGACCGCCGCGGGTGGATCGAAAGGCCGCGTGCCGGGCGATTCGGAATTGGACCCCACGTCCAGGCGACCGCCCCTAAGCATGCCTGGCGTGGCGTTAGTCGCGGCAGCCGGCTCCCCTCGCGCTCGTCTGCGATATCAGAATGGCAGAGAGACAAAGCTCCGTGTAATGGCCAGCGCGGCGGGTGACGACTGACCGCTGACCACTACTCCAGCTGCTTCCCCTTGGTCTCGGGCAATTGCGTCGCTACGGCGCACGCCAGCAGAAAAGACGCGCCGCACAAATAGAAAGCCCAACTCAGACCCTTCGTCTGTGCCACGCGCCCAATTACAAAGGGCGCGACCGAGCTCATGGTGCGCGCCCCGTTGTAGGTGAAGCCCAAGGCGCGGGCCCGTACCGCGGTGGGAAAGATCTCGCTGCCGATAATCCCTGAGCCGGAGAAAAATCCCGTGCCGAAAAACGCCAGGAGCGTTCCGGCTACCATCAAGATCCACGGCGCTCTCGCCATGGCATAAAGCGGTACCAGAAGTGCTGCCGTCAAGGTATATATGATAAAAGACTTGCGGCGCCCAAGATAGTCGGCCACCCAGCCGAAGCTGGCATATCCGGGAAACATCCCGGCCAGATTCAGCACCACCAGCAAAGTAGTGGTTCCCATCACGCCGAAGCCGCGCCCGCCCTGCTCCACCGGTAACGAGAGATAGGGTGGAATCCATGTGAAGAGTCCCCACCAGGCAAACATCCCGAAGAAGTTCATCAACAACAATGCGAAAGTATGCTTCACGAAGGGCGGCCGAAAGATCCGAACGAATCCAGCTTCCGCCTCCCTCTCATCTCGCGTAGTGACGTAGCTTGTTACGTCTCTCCTTCGGTTTCCACCCGCAAGACCTTCTCCCGCCTGATGCAACTCCCGCCACATCTCCGACTCCGGCACACGCCGTCGAATCCACAAGACCACCAACGCGGGCAGAATTCCGACGAAGAACGCCATCCGCCAATCGGCATAGTGCAGCACAACGCCGGTCACCAGTGCGGCCAGTGCATAGCCAATCGCCCACGAACTCTGCACGATCGAGATAGCCTTGGCTCGCAACTCAGTCGGCCAGGTTTCAGCCACCAACGTTGCCCCGGTATTCCACTCTCCGCCCATCCCCAGCCCGAGGATGAAACGGAAGATGGCCAGCATCAGGACGGACGTTGAGAGACCAGAAGCAAACGAACAAACCGAGTACGTGAGAATACTCAGCATCAGGGCGCGTTTCCGCCCAACGCGGTCGGCGATAAATCCGAACGCCACACCGCCAATCCCGGAGGCCAGCAAGGTCAGGCTGTTCAGCAGTCCGGCAGTGCCCTTACTCATACCCAGATCGCGCATGACATGGGCCAGGACCAGGGCATAGAGCATGGTGTCAAAAGCATCGAGCATCCAGCCCAGGGCGGCGGCAAGAAGAGTTCGGCGTTGCGCCGAAGTGATCTGAGACAACGTGGACGAAACGCTGGTAACCATTCGCAGGGATTGTCGATCGCCATAGCCGGATTGGCAATCAAAAACCCAAGCCGGGGTTAGATGTTGAAACCTCTGTTCCTCCCGGGGTTATCTTGGCTTTAGCTGGCAGGAGAAACGGTTGCGACAGCGTTCAACAAGTGGAAATATCTCCGAGCCTTTTTCACATCGCGCGCAATTTGTTCGCGCAGCGCAGCAACCGATGGAAACTTGATCTCATCCCGCAACCGTTGCAGAAAATGAATCTCAACTTCGGTTTCCGGCCCCAGTTCAATGGGATGGAAGTTTAGCAAATGGGTTTCGACGGCGAACGATTCCGCTCCAAAGGTTGGCCGGCCGCCCAGGTTCGTCACCGAATCGAAACACTCCTCGGTCACCCGAGTACGGGTGATGTAAACCCCGTCCTTGGGCACGAATTCTTCGTAGCGGCTCAGGTTGATGGTTGGCACCGTATATTTCGATCCGTACCCCCGCCCTCGCCCCGGCGTCGAGAGCATGCTGAAGGGATGCCCCAGCAGATGCCGCGCCCGGCTGATCCGGCCTTCGCTCAAAAGCTTGCGCACCTGGCTGCTGGAGACAGGGTCCCCGCGTAATTTCATCTCCGGATAGACCTTGACCTCGAATCCTAGCTCGTGGCCCAGTTCGGCCAGCAGGTGCACATTTCCCTCGGCCTTGTGTCCGAAATGGAAGTTAAAGCCCTCATGCACCTCTCGCGCATGAAGCCGTTTTCGCAGAATTTCCTCGGCAAACTGGCGCGGTGTCATCAACGAAAGATCGCGCCCGAAGGGCAGAAGCAGCACCGCATCCAGGCCGCTCGCCTGCAGTAGACGCAGTTTTTCCGGCGTGGGCGTGATCAGTTTGAGTCCAGAATCAGGTCGCAGAATGCGAACCGGATGGGGCTCGAACGTCACCGCCATCGCCTTGGCCCCCTGTTGCTGCGCCCGCGTCACGATCTCGCGCAACACGTAACTGTGGGCGCGGTGTACGCCGTCAAAATTGCCGATGCTGACCAGCGTCAGCCCGAAGTCAGCGGGAACGTCTTCGAGTTTGCGAAAGACTTGCATCTCAAGAACCCTTAACCGCAAAGGACGCGAAGACATCGCCGAGGGCGCAAAGAACTGCTTTGCGACCTTAGCGGATTTTCTTGGCGAACTTTCGACCAAGCACTTCTTTTTCCTCTCTAAATCTCAAACTCCAGCTTCATTCCGTCATAGGACAACCGGACATTCGCGGGCAGCACCGCATTCGTAGCCTCGTGTCCCAGGTCGTGACAAATATGGGTAAAAAAGGCCCGCCGCGGCTTTACCCGCTCGACAATGCGCAGCGAGTTCTCTACTGTCGAGTGGGTCGGATGCGGCTTGTGCCGCAACGCGTCCAGAAACAGGATGTCAAGATTCTGCAATTGTTGAAAAGACACTTCCGGCACTAGGCTGTGATCGGTCAGATAAGCCGCTGACCCAAAGCGAAAGCCGAATATCTCGGTCTCTCCGTGAATCACGGTGACCGGCTCAAACCGCGCACCAAATAATTCGAGCGGTCGGTCGAGAGGTTTAAGTTCGACCTGAGCCAGCCCTCCGAATTTATAGTCCGCGTCAAAAATGTAGCGGAACATGTTGCCGATGAAAGCCACCACCTCGGGATGCGCATAGAGCGGCAGCCGGCCCGGCTTATGACGAAAGCTCAACGGCCGCAGATCGTCAATTCCAAGAATATGATCGGCGTGAGAGTGGGTGTAGAGCACCGCGTCCAGACTTCGAATATTCTCCCGGATCGCCTGCTGGCGGAAGTCGGGAGTAGTGTCGATGAGCACAGCCCTTCCGTCATATTCGATCAGTACAGACGGCCGAGTGCGCCGGTCGCGCGGATCGGAGGAGCGGCAAACCGGGCAGTCGCAACCAATGGTCGGCACGCCCATGGACGTACCGCTGCCCAGCACCGTCAGTATGGCTTTCATCGTATCGAGGGATTTGTGCCTGTCGCTTGCGGCGGCCGTGCCAGTGCGTTGGTCACTTCCACGTAGGCCATGCGCAGCTCATAGAGGCAGTTCTGCAAAAAGTTTTCTTCCGCCAGTGTGAGATTGCCCTTGGTCTTTTCCGAAAGCAGGCTGAGCGTGTCGATGGTCTGCCGCGCGCCCAGCAGATCAATCCGTGGCTGGCCCCGCTCTTCCTGCATCAGCCCCAGCTGCAGCATGGCAGTCATGTACAGCGAGGCCATGAAGCGCTCAAAGGTCATCTCCATTTCCTTGGCAGAGCGGCCACTGAGCTCGACCCGGGCATCCAGCTCTTTTGACGATTTACGGTAAGCGTCGGCCTGTTCCTTTTGCTCAGCCGGAGTCGGAGTCGGCGGCGCAGAAGGGTCGAGCGTACTCGCCGGTTGCGCGGCGGAAACCGCTTCCGGTAACGGTGCCGCCGTCGCAGCGGGTTTGGAGGTTGCAATCTCTTCTTCGCTGACTTCCTGGCGCAGTTCACCCTCAGACGTGAACAGCCGCCGGTCTGTCACGGTAAAATGGTCTTGCTTTTTTTCAGACATATCCCTTTCCTTCGATTGCTTTGCTTCGCTTATTTCGGTCCTTGGGTAAACGGCAGATGCGCAACCCTGGCTTCGATGCCACCAGCATCGAGCAGTTTACCGGGGGTCGCCACTTCGCGGCGGATGTAGCCTAGCGCCACACCACGATCACCGCTCGCCCACGGCAGGGAAGCGGCGCTGGTTATTTCGCCCACGTCCTTGCCGTCCACTTGAACTTTGCTCCCCGGCGCAGGCAATACTCCAGGAACGTCAAACCCGGTAAATTTGCGTCGCACCTGGCCGCGTGAACGAATCCGCTCCACGATCTCCTGACCCACGTAACAACCTTTGACGAAATTCAAGGCGCGTTCCTGCTCAGTCTCCTGTGGCAAGTCACGTTCCCGGATGTCGGCGCCATAGCGCGGAATTCCAGCAGCGATCCGCAACAGCTCGACGGCCGCAGTTCCCACGGGCCTTGCCCCGGCTCTCACTAGCCCTTTGTAAACGCTGCCAACATGCTCGTGAGCCAGCCACAGTTCAAAAGATTCCACGCCCGCCTTGTCGCCGCGGACCACAGTCAGACTGATTTGCTGCCGGGTAAGGTCGACAAACCGCAAAGGCTCGAGTTCCGGGACTTCAAACCCGGACACACGCAGAGCCTCGCGAGCCCCCGGTCCGGCGATTCCAATTGCGGTCAGCTTGTTACTGATGTCCGCCACCTCGACGTCATCCATGATGATGTACTTCTCAAAAACAGCCAGGATTTTCTCGACCTGCGATTGATCAGTATCAACCAGCAACGACTCGCCCCGGTTGTAAGCGTACAAATCGCCCAGAATATGTCCCTGCGGATTCAGCGCAAAAGCATACACGCCATGCCCATGCGCCAGGTCACGAACGTTATTCGTGACCATGCCGTTCAGCCAGCGCACCCGGTCGACGCCACTGAGCGAAATCTTTGCCCGGGAGCAGAGATCGTAGACCCCACACCCCGAAATCAACGCCTGGAATTCCGCACGCACGTCGCCAAAATCAGCCCGTGATTCACCATGGAGTGGCCTTGTTCCCGGCACACCCAGGCTGTCATGTTGTGTCATCAAGCTCATGCTCTCTACCTTTGATTATAACGGAGATTTTCTTCGCGTCCTTCGCGCCCTTAGCGGTCAAAAGCTTCCCGCCTAAATCTCCGACCAACCCGCAAGGAGAATGACAACGCCCAACCGAGTTGATAATCTTCCAACGTCGTGACCCAAAAAAAACGCATCGCCATCATCCCCGGAGACGGCATCGGCCCCGAGGTCATCTCCGAGGCCGTAAAGGTGGTCCAAGCCTCGCATGCCGCGGTCGAGACAACCCAGTTCGACTGGGGCGCGGCACGTTACCTGGCCGACGGCGTCACCGCCCCCCCCAACGGCTTCGCCATGCTGGCCCGTGACTTTGACGCTATCCTGTTGGGCGCGCTCGGCGATCCGCGCGTGCCTTCAAATATCCATGCTAAGGAAATCCTCCTGGGCATGCGCTTCAAGATGGACTTGTACGCCAACGTGCGCCCGGTCCACCTGCTGGACGCGAGTCTATGTCCGCTGAAAGCAATCGAGCCCAGGGACATTGACTTTGTCGTGGTCCGCGAAAACACCGAAGGCGCGTACGTCGATGCCGGGGGCGTCTTCAAACAGGGCACGCCGGATGAGATCGCAGTCCAGGAAGACATCAACACGAGAACGGGTGTAGAGCGCGTGGTCCGCTACGCCTTCGAATATTGCGAACGCCACAAGAAGCAGGACGGGAGCCCGCGCCAGCGCGTTCTCATGTGCGACAAGTCGAACGCCATGACTCACGCCGGAGGCCTGTGGCAGCGCGTATTCAAGGAGGTAAGTAAAGAGTATCCGCAGATCACCGCCCAGCACCTCTACGTGGACGCGCTTTGTACCCAGATGGTCCGCGACCCGCGGCCCTTCGACGTAATCGTGACCAACAACATGTTCGGTGACATCATTACCGACCTTGCCGCCGGCCTGCAGGGCGGGCTGGGCATGGCCGCCAGCGGAAACATCCACCCAGGGAAGACGTCGATGTTCGAGCCGGTACACGGCTCCGCGCCCCCCCTCGCAGGGAAAAACGTAGCCAACCCATTCGGCGCGATCCTGACTGCCGCGATGATGCTAAGACACGTGGGATTAGCAGAAGAAGCGACCAGGATCGAAGCTGCTGTCCTGGAAGCCGTGAAGCAAAAGAAAACAACACAAGACATCGGCGGGAACTTCGGAACCGAGGAAGCGGGCGAGTGGGTGGCGAAACGAGTCCTCGAGTAGGGTTTACCAGACGTTTCAGCTCATCGGCGGGCGGCTCTGGGCCGCGCAAGCGCCCAGAATCCGTAGTTTCGTCCGCCGCTTTGTTTTCATGGACATGTCGACATTGTACATACAATAACGGGCAATAATATACTTGACCAACCAGCGGCTATTGCTTGCGTGACCGTCTCGCCTTCACGCCGAAACTGATAGCGAAGGCGACGAAAATGAACACACAGGTCAACGTGGCTAGCATGAAGAGGTGATGATTACGGTCGGCTTGCCCGATGCCATAACCAGCCGCGTAGCCTACCAAGACAGTAGCCCTGTAGAACCAGAGAGTGCCAACGAGAGAAAGTACGAGACCGACGACGTGAACACGAACGGTTGTCTTTCTCATTTTTCTCCGGGCGCCGTTAAGGTTGTTGATGCCGTGACAGGGCTACTTGACCCGCGCGAGGCGTCCATGCCTTCGACTGCATTTCCTTCTGTATAATCACCCTTTTGTCGCGCAATCATCGAATTCCTGAGAGGATCTTTGTCGCAAGCAGAAATTGGGATCGTAGGCGGCAGCGGGCTGTACTCCATGCCCGGCCTGACCAAAGTGAAAGAAGTACGCCTGAAGACGCCATTCGGCAAGCCTTCCGATGCCTATGTCTTGGGCACGCTCGAAGGTCGCAAAGTTGCGTTCCTGGCCCGGCACGGACGGGGTCACCGCATTCTGCCCACCGAACTGAATTTTCGCGCCAACATTTACGGCTTCAAGCAGCTGGGCGTGGAGCGGATCGTTTCCATCTCTGCGGTGGGATCGTTAAAGGAAGAACATAAGCCGCTGGAGTTCGTCATCCCCGACCAGTTCTTCGACCGCACCCGGCACCGCGTGGATACGTTTTTCGGAAACGGCATCGTGGCCCACATCGCCTTCGCGGATCCAATCTGTTCCGACCTGGCCCGCGTGGTGGAGGGGGCCTGCAAAAAAGCGGGAGTGACCGGCAAGCGCGGCGGAACCTACCTGTGCATGGAGGGCCCGCAATTTTCCACCAAGGCCGAATCCAACCTCTATCGCAGCTGGGGGATGGACGTGATCGGCATGACCAACCTGCAGGAAGCCAAGCTGGCGCGGGAAGCGGAAATTTGCTATGTGACGGTTGCGATGGTGACCGACTATGACTGCTGGCATCCACACCACGATTCGGTGACGGTGGACCAGATCGTGGCCGTATTGCTGAAAAATGCGGAGAACGCAACCTGGGTCGTGCGCGAAACCATAGCTGCCATGCCGCAGGGACGCTCGTGCAAGTGTGGTTCGTCGCTGGCGCACGCGATTCTTACCGAACGCAGCAAGATTCCTGCAGCCACACGCCAGACGCTAAAACTCATTCTGGGTAAATATCTCGATAGAGATTCGAAAGCCAAAAAAGCATGAGCATAGTCGTGGTGGGTTCGGTTGCGTTCGACACCATCGCCAGCCCCTCTGGCAAAGTAGAGGACGTCCTGGGTGGTGCAGCGACATATTTCGCGCTCGCAGCAAGCTATTTCACCTCGGTGCGGGTCGTGGCCGTGGTCGGCGAGGATTTCACCCCAGAGTACGAAAATGTTTTGAAGAAGAGAGGCGTGGATACGCGCGGCATCGAACATGCCAAAGGTAAGACGTTTCGCTGGGGCGGGCAATATCACGACAACCTGAATGAAGCCAAGACGGACTTCACAGAGCTCAATGTCTTCGAGCAGTTCCGGCCGCGCATCCCGGCGGAATATCAGGATTCACAGTTTCTATTCCTCGCCAACATTCATCCTGATTTGCAGGCGGCGGTGCGGCGAGATATCAAGGGAGTACGCCTGACCGGGGGCGATACCATGAATTACTGGATCAACCGCACCCGCAAGGAATTGACGGAAACCCTGAAACTTGTCGACGTGCTGCTGATCAACGATACCGAGGCCAAAGCGTTGGGCGGGGAGACTAACTTGCCGAGAGCCGCACAGAAGGTGCTGGCTCTGGGACCGCAGGCACTCGTGATCAAGCACGGCGAATACGGAGCGACAATTTTCTTCCGCGAGGGCGCGTTCGGCGTTGGCCGCCACCCTTTTCGCGCCCCCGCACTTCCGATTGAAGAAGTGAAAGACCCGACCGGTGCGGGCGATTCCTTTGCTGGCGGTTTCATGGGTTACATTGCGTCGCAGGAAGAGTTGAATCGCGAGGTTCTGAAGCGCGCGCTCTTCTACGGTGGGGTCATGGGGTCGTTTGCGGTCGAGCAGTTTGGCACCGAGCGTCTGCAATCTCTTACCCGCGAAGAAATCGAAGCCCGTTTTCAAATCTTCCGCGAGCTGACCCACCTGGAATGAGCCCTCGCCCGATCCGGCACTGGGACCACGAAACTGCCCTGCTGGCCTGGCTTACGGCCTGTGTTTCGATTTTCTCCTTCCTGTTTTATTTTCACCGCGGCGATGTCCTGCTCTACGGCGACGCAGTCGCGCACATCAACATTGCGCGCCGGGTGTTCGACTCCCGCACCCCGGGTCTGCTGCAGTTGGGCACGGTTTGGCTACCGCTGCCTCATCTGCTGATGATCCCGTTTCTGTTTTCTGACTGGATGTGGAAGACGGGCGTGGGCGGATCGATTCCGTCGATGACGGCCTACATTTTCGGTACGTTGGGGGTTTTCCGTTTACTCCGCGGCGCGTTGGGTTTTTCCCCGGCCGACACCATGGCCAGGGTTGCAGCCTGGGGAGCCGCAATCGTCTACGCCGCGAACCCAAACCTAATCTATCTGCAAGCGACCGCCATGACCGAACCGCTGTACCTGGCGCTATTCATCTGGGCGGTGGGTTACTTCAACGAATTCGTGCGGCGAGCCGGGAATCGCGACGACTTCTCTCGTGCGGCAAGGGCTTCATCCTCACTTTTGAAATCCGGAGTCTGCCTGGCTGCGGCATGCTTGACGCGCTACGACGGCTGGTTTCTGGCGGCGGCAATGAGCGCAGCCTGTCTTCTCATTGCGCTGCGTTCGAAACGAGAACAGAAACGAGAAAGCCCGGCGCCACACCGCAGCCTGAGAAACTTCGTTCTGCTGGCCGCCGCCGCTCCTGTGCTCTGGCTGGCCTACAACGCGATCGTCTATCGCAATCCGCTAGAATTCGCCACCGGTCCCTATTCGGCCAGGGCCATTGAATTGAGGACTCCGGGCGCATCCCATCCCGGCAGCCATTACCTGCCTGTCGCATTCAGCTATTTTCTGAAGTCCGCGGAACTGAACCAGGCGTCAGGAAATTGGCAAAAGCTTTGGATCTTGGCCGGGTTGGCGGGAACGCTTGTCGTCCTGATTGCCGGGAGAGGGCGTGAAGCTGATTCACGCTTAAACCCGACTCCATCTCGGCGGCAACTGTGGCCTCTGCTCCTGCTTTGGGTCCCGCTCCCGTTCTACGTCATTTCCGTTGCCTATGGCGGCGTACCAATCTTCATGCCGGTCTGGTGGCCATTCTCGTACTACAACGTGCGCTATGGGTTGGAACTGCTGCCGGCATTCGCGGTTTGCGTCGCGTTGGCTGTTTACTTCATGGCAAGGCCTACGAGGAGTCGAGCGGTGAGGCTTGCGGTGGCCGTGGCGGCGGTGGTTTTCATCGCCGCAAGCTACACCTCGATCTGGCGGGACCCAGTCTGTTTTCGTGAAGCCTGGATCAATTCGCGCACCCGCATCGCCCTGGAGCGTGAACTCGCGGGCTTTGTAAAGGCGCTCCCGCCTGATGCTACGATGCTGATGTACCTGGGAGATCATGTGGGTGCGCTGCAGCAAGCCGATATCCCGTTGCAGCGTGTGATCAACGAGGGCAACCATCGCACCTGGAAGCAACCCGTTGATCTCGAGGGATTGTGGGAGCGTGCGCTGGCCAACCCGGCCCAATACGCGGACTTCGCGATCGCTTTCGAGGGCGACCCGGTTTCCACGGCATTGCAGAAGCAAGATCTCTTCCCGCTCGCCGTGATTCACGTTTCCGGCCAACCCCAGGCCACCATCTACCAGACTCGCCGCCACGCCCGGTAATCATCTGCGTTACCATCTCGGCGCCGGAAGCCGTCAAGCACGCAGTTTACCGGTGATAAAATCCAGCCACTCACTTCCCAATGCCGATCACGCAGCACATCCACGACGTTCTGCAGACCGAGATGTCGTCGGCTGGAATTTTTTTGTTGCGCCTCGTTCTAGCGGCAATCCTGGGAGGCACCATAGGACTGGAGCGAGAGATCAAGCATCGGCCTGCTGGATTGCGGACTAATCTCTTTATCTGTCTTGGCGCCGCCATGTTCACGCTGCTATCGGATGCACTGGCGGTCGAGCACATCGGAGACCACACCCGGATTGCGGCGCAGATTATTCCCGGCATTGGTTTCATCGGAGCCGGCTCCATCCTTCACAGTCGCGGTAACCTGGTGACCGGCATCACCACTGCCGCCACTCTGTTCGTGGTCGCTTCGGTGGGCATGGCGGTGGGAGGCGGCCTCTATCTCACCGCCATCTTTGCGACCGCCCTTATTCTGTTTTGTCTCTTCCTGCTGGGAAACGCAGAACAGCGATTGAATCTGAAGCTGGCGGTGCATACCTACGAAGTAACCGGCAGCAGCGCGGACGTTGTCACTGTCGAGGTCAACCGGGTTTTAGAATGCATTCACGCGATGATGCGAAACGTTCAGCTCGCCGCGACCCCACAGCACGTCCGTGTTCAGTTCGAACTTGAAGGAACCCGCAAGGAGCACGAAGAAGTGCTGCAGGCTCTCAAGCAGTCTTCCGTGCTCGAGAGCATCACCTCCTTGGGCCCGGTGCAAACGGAATGACGCCATCCGAGCGGGTGATTCCATTCGTGAAAGCGAGTGCCTGCGGTAATGACTTTCTGATTGTCGACGGCATCTATGCGCCGACCGATATCGGGGATTTTAGCAAGCGCATGTGTGACCGGCATCAGGGTGTTGGGGGCGACGGCGTGGAATGGTTGTTTCCGGCCCAGGACGCGGACATCCGCGCGCGGCTGTTCAACGCTGACGGATCGGAAGCGGAAATTTCCGGCAACGGTACACGTTGCGTGGCAGCGCATCTTTGTTCTGGGCAGACCAGGTGCTCTGAGCAGACCGAGGGCTCCGAACAGCCCCAGGGCAAACTTACCATCCGCACCGGCGCCGGGATCAAGGCTTGCACACTTATTAGCCACAACCGATCGCAATATGAGTTCGAAATCGCCATGGGGGAGCCGCAGCTAGGAGACGAATTTCCCATCAAGCTGGCATTCGGAGAGGTGCGGGGAATTCCTGTCTCCATGGGTAACCCGCACTACGTCGTGTTCACGGAGGAATACCCTCCTGGTTGGCAGGCCGAGGCGGCTGAAATAGGCCGCCATCATGACTTCAAGTATGGGATAAATGTTGAGCTTGTGATCATAAAAGATAAGAATAATATCGAAGCCAGATTCTTCGAACGTGGGGTCGGAGAAACGCAATCTTCGGGCACGGGTTCGTGCGCTTCCGCTGTAGCCTCGATCTGGGCGAAACGAGCCTACTCTCCGGTGCGGGTTCATGCTCCGGGTGGAGTCCAAACCGTGCGTTGGGAGGAACAGGTCTTTCTCCGCGGACCAGCGCAAATCATCTGCCGGGGAGAGTTTTTGGTTTAGCGGTCGCCATTTGACGTTCGTCATTTAAGTCAGGGATCCAAATGCCGTCTGATCCAACACTCGCGCGCGTCAAGCCACCGGCCCTCCAACCCGGCGACACGGTTGGAATCGTGGCTCCGGCCAGCAACTTCAAACGCCAACTGCTGGAAGCCGGATGCGAAACCTTATGCAGCCTGGGATACAAGCCCTTCTATTTCGATTCCATCTTCGACGAAGAGCTTTACTTTGCCGGATCGCCCGAGCGTCGCGCAAGGGAACTCGAGGAGATGTTCGTGCGCGACGAAGTCCGGGCAATTCTGAGCGCGCGTGGCGGATACGGTTCCAACTATCTTCTGGATCTGCTGGATCTGCAAAAGATTAAAGCTCATCCCAAGATCTTTGTCGGCTACAGCGACCTCACGACGCTTCTGACGTACTTTGCGGACTGCGCCGGGCTTATTACGTTTCAGGGACCGATGGTGGCGAAGGATTTTGCGCGTGCCGACGGAGTCGATCTATTTTCCTGGGAGCACGCTCTGAATGGCCTCTCCGATTGGACACTGAAGCCCGATGCGGACGTGAAGTCGCTGGTCGAAGGCGCGGCCGAAGGAATTCTTTACGGTGGATGCCTCTCCATGCTGGTGGCTTCTTTAGGCACACCCTATGAAATCCGCACGCCAGGGACGATCCTGTTTATCGAGGACATCGCGACCAAACCGTACCAGATCGATCGCATGCTGATGCAGTTGAAGCTGGCGGGAAAGTTGGCCGATGTTCAAGGCATCATTTTTGGCGAAATGGTGGACTGCACTCAAAAGAAAGACCAGGGATACACTCTGGAAGAAGTCGTGCTACGCGTAGTCGGCGGCTTGGGAGTGCCCGTAGCTTACGGCCTGCGATCAGGGCACGTTTCCAGGGGAAATATAACCCTGCCCATTGGCGTGCGGGTCGGGCTCACCGTTCAAAGCGGCGGAGTTGAACTGAAGATATTGGAAGCAGCCACGGCAACCGAAGTTTCTTCACCCTCTGCCGGATAGGAGAAAACGACAGCATAACCACAGAGGGCACCATGGATACGGACGTTTCTAGCGCGTTAGGGATGAGAAAGTGCACGGCTATGAACTATGCATATGAGCGATAAGAAGCATATCCATCTGATTGGCATCTGCGGCACGGCCATGGCCTCGCTGGCCGGCATGCTCAAGCAGCGGGCATTTCACGTCACCGGTTCGGACGCAGCAGCGTATCCGCCCATGTCCGACTTTCTAGCCTCGCTGAGGATCCCGCTTTCACAGCCGTTTGCGGCGACAAATCTCGAGCCGCGCCCGGACATCGTCGTTGTAGGAAACGCCATTTCGCGAGGCAACGTCGAACTGGAGCATGTGCTTGACCAGCGCATTTCGTTTTGCTCGCTGCCGCAAATCCTGCACGATGAATTCCTGCGTGGCAAGGAAGTTCTGGTGGTGGCCGGTACCCACGGCAAGACCACGACTACCTCAATGCTGGCATGGATTTTCGATCAGGCCGGTCTGCAGCCGTCCTTTCTGATTGGCGGCATCGCCGAGAATTTCGGCAGCAGCTTTCAACTGGGAGATGGCAAATACTTTATTCTTGAAGGCGACGAATACGACACCGCGTTCTTCGATAAGGGCCCGAAATTTCTGCACTACTTCCCCAACGCGATCATTCTCACTTCGGTTGAATTCGACCATGCCGACATCTACAAGGATCTCGATGCTGTGGAAACGGCGTTCAAGCGCCTGGTGAACCTGATCCCCGGTCGCGGCCGCATCGTCGCCCTCGACACCGGAGAGAGTATCGAGCGATGTCTGGCGCGGGCGTTTTGTCCAGTGGAGAGGTATGGGAACGCGAAGAACGCCGCATGGCAGGTGACAAATCTGGGGCTTGATTCATCCCGTACCTCGTGGTCGGTGCTGCGAGACGGCGAGCGCTGGGCTGATTTCGAGTTTTCACTGGCCGGAGAGTACAACGTGTTGAACGCAACCGCGGCCGCGGCCCTTGCATCAGGGTGCGGAATCGCCAAAGAACAGATCACCTCCGCGTTGAAGACCTTCAAGAGTGTGAAGCGACGGCTAGAAGTGCGGGCACAAGTGAACGGGATCACTATCATCGATGACTTCGCGCACCATCCCACGGCAATTGCCGGCACGCTGAAGGCGCTGCACGCGCGCTATCCCGGCGCACGCCTCTGGGCAATTCTCGAGCCGCGATCCAACACCCTTCGCCGTAATGTTTTTCAGAATGAACTGGCTCGGAGCCTGGCCGTCGCGGATGAAGTGGTGGTGGCGAACGTGTTCAAGTCAGAAGGTATTCCCGAGGGGGAGCGAATGGATGTAGCCGCCCTGGGGGCTGAGGTGCAGAGACAGGGACGCCGTGCCCGCATCATTGCTGACGCGGACGGAATCGTGCAGACCGTCGCGCCCGAAATGCGGCCGGGCGACGTGGTAGCGATTCTCTCCAATGGCGGTTTCGGGGGAATTTACGAGAAGCTGCCCCAACGGCTGAAGGCGCTGGCCGGGGGCGCTTCGGGCAACCATCCGTTAAAGGCGTCCGCTAAAGCGTGAACCGATTGGCCAGAGCCAGACTCACCCTTGTACTCGCGGCACTCGTATTCGCCGGACTCGTCATGCTGCTTGCGACTGGGGTAGGGGCGCAAGATCCTCCGGTGGCGGTGGCGCTGGTCCGCTACGAGATCTCCTTGGCGGAGGCGTCGCAGCATCTGGTGATCGTGAAAGTTCATCTCCCACCGGGTGAGCCCGAGTGCGAGTTGCAACTACCGGTATGGAACGCCCTCTACCAGATTCGCGATTTCGCGCAATACGTAAACTGGGTGCGCGCCCGAAACAGCCGTGAACAGCCTCTTGCGGTCAGCAAGCTGGACAAGAGCCGGTGGCACGTGAACGGCGCTGCACAGGGCGCCGAGATCGAGTATGAAATCTTCGCCGACCGGTCGGGCCCTTTCGGCGCGCAATTGAATGCGCACCATGCCTTTTTCAACCTGGCCGAGATTCTGATGTATCCGGTGGGTGCCCGGGCAGATCCCATGCAGGTTCGGTTCACGGATATTCCCGCCGGCTGGCGAATCGCTACGGCGATGGCCGGGTCTGCCGAAGAGGTCTCGTCAGAGAACTACGACCGCCTGGTGGACTCGCCCGTCGAAATCGGCGCCTTTCAGGAATCTGATTTTGACGAAGGCGGCGGGCACTATCGCGTGGTCGTGGACGCGGACCCCGCGGACTATGACATGCCGAAGATCGTTTCCACGTTGCGCAGTCTCGTGTCAGCAGCCACGCTTTGGATGAAAGACCGTCCCTTTCAGAACTATTTGTTTCTTTACCACTTTCCGCGCGGCCCCGCAGGAGGAGGCATGGAGCACGCCTACTCGACTGCGATTGATATCAGTGCTGGCCGGCTGGCGGAGAATCCGCGGTCGCTGGATGACCTTACGGCGCATGAGTTCTTTCACTTGTGGAACGTGAAGCGCATCCGTCCTCAGTCGCTCGAGCCGATTGACTACACCAAAGAGAACTACACCACGGCGTTGTGGTTCAGCGAGGGTGTGACCACCACGGCCGGGAACATCATCCAGCTGCGTGCTGGTCTGCTGGATGAAGCCCGCTCCCTGAAGGGCTTGGCTAGTGAAATTGGCGAACTGGAGAGGCGTCCAGCTCACCTCGGCCAATCGGCGGAAGAGTCCAGCCTGGACGCATGGCTCGAGAAGTACGATTACTACCGTCTGCCCGAGCGCAGCATCTCTTACTACAACAAGGGATATCTGCTTGGGGTCCTGCTCGATCTGCAAGTGCGTGACGCAAGCAGGGACTCGGCCTCGCTGCGCGATGTGTTCCTCTGGATGAATCAGAATTACGCCAGGAAAGGGAACTTCTTTCCCGATTCAAAGGGCGTACGGCAAGCGGCGGAACTCATCGGTCACACCGACCTGGGATGGTTTTTCGAGAAGTACGTCGCGGGCACCGAAGAAATTCCGTGGGACAACTTCTTCATGAGCGTTGGACTGCATTTGGTGCGGCAAGTAGTGTCAGGGGCCGAGCCGGGTTTTGTGGCGGTGCACAATTTCGATGCTCTGCCTGCGGTAGTCGCGGTTACTGCCGGCAGCGAAGCGGAACACACCGGACTGGTGGTTGGGGACGTCATTCTGGAGATTGATGACCAGATGGCCGGCTCGGATTTCGAGCAGCGGATGGCAAGACTGCGCCCCGGAGATACAATCCATCTGCGCGTGCGCACCTCCGGGGTCGAGCGCGACCTGCACTGGAAACTAGGCCGCCGGGAGGAAGTAGGGTTTGAGCTGAAGGACGTGGACAACATCACCCAGCAACAGAAAGCCCGCCGCTCGGCTTGGCTCAAAGGCGAGTCAGGGGTGTCCGGAGAAACCCGCCCGTGATACGCACCTCGCTGATGCTCGCCTTCTGGGCCGTAGCGCTACCGATTGCCGCCCTGCTGTGCTTTCCCTGGACATTCCTCACCGGGGACATCCGACTTCTGTATCGCGTGGCCATGTGGTCGGCCTGGACCGGAGTTCGCATCGCCGGGATCAGGGTGCGGACGGTTGGACTGGAACGGCTTGATCCCCAGCGCAATTACGTGTTCATGTCCAACCATGTGTCCAACATTGATCCGCCGATCATGGTTCCGCTCATCCCCCGCCGCACTTCTGTCATGGTGAAGAAGGAGTTGTTCAACTATCCCCTCCTGGGGAAAACCATGCGGCTGGGGTCGCTGGTTCCGGTGGATCGCGGAAATCGGGAGGCTGGCATCGCGGCCGTTCGCGCCGCCTCGGCGGTCTTGCGCCAGGGCATCAATATGATCATCTACGTCGAAGGCCATCGGTCGTTTGATGGCAAGCTGATGCCCTTCAAGAAAGGCCCATTTTTTCTGGCCATCGCGTGCGGGGTGGCGGTTGTGCCGGTGACGATTGCAGGGTCTCATTACGTCATGCCCAAAGGCAGATTTGCCATCAAGCCCGCTACGGTTACAGTGATGTTCCACGCCCCCATCGAGCCCAAAGATTTTGCTAGCCGGCAATGTTTAATGGAGAAGGTAAGACGCGCGATTGACAGCGGATTGCCGAAAGAATTTCAAGAAACACAAACCACCGAGGACACCGAGTATACGGAGAAGTTGTGAATCCGAGTCCGCACTGTTGGTTCAAGTCCTTCCTTCGCGTCCTCCGTGTCCTCGGTGGTTAATCCTTTGCCTTCCGCACCGCCCTCGCGATCTCCGGCAGCCGGGGAAGCACGGCAGAGTACTTCAGCCAAAGCTTGTGATCCACCGCCGGAGCACCGCTGACAATCGCTCCGGCTTCGATATCCCCTGCGACCCCGCTTTGCGGCGTAACAATCGCTCCGTCGCCGACCTTGCAGTGGCCGACCACGCCAACCTGTCCGGTAAGAATCACGTGGTTGCCAACTTCAGTTGAACCCGCAAGCCCCACCTGCGAAGCCAGCAGCGAGTGCTCTCCGATGCGCGAGCCGTGACCAACCTGCACCAAGTTATCGATCTTGGTGCCGCGGCCGACGCGGGTTCTCTCCACGCTGGCCCGGTCCACGCACGAGTTGGCCTGGACTTCCACGTCATCTTCGAGAATGACCGGCTCCGGCTGCGCGATCTTGTACCAATGCCCCGAGTCATCCTTGGCGAAGCCAAAGCCATCGGCTCCGATCACCACGCCGTTCTGCAAAAGCACATGGTTGCCGAGCTGGCAGCCTTCCCGCACTACGGCATGCGCGTGGGCAAAGAAGCGATCGCCAATTTTGGCACCGCGATAGATGACTACGTGCGCCAGCAACACGGCGTGGCTGCCAATTTCGACGTTCTGGTCGATCACGACGTAAGGTCCGATATGCGCGCCCGCGCCGACCTTGGCCGAGGCATGGATCACCGCCGTCGGATGCACTCCGGGTTCATAGCGTGGCGGCTGACAAAACAGTTCCAAGGCATGGGCAAAGGTCAGGTAAGGATTCTTGCTCCGCAGCAGGGCGGCGGAAATCACAGGAAATTCATCGGACACGATCACCGCAGAAGCTTTCGTAGTCCGCGCCGCGCCGGCGTATTTGGGATTAGAGACGAACGTAAGCTGCCCGGGTCCAGCTTCTTTGATCCCGGCAACGCCGGTGATTTCCAGGTCGGGCGAACCGTTTTCCAGCCTGGCGCTAAGGGTGGTAGCAATTTGAGCGAGTTTCATAAGCGTTGGCCCGCAACTGCGGGCAAGACCGTGATTGTAACGGAGGCGGGGCTGCGGAAGAGAGAAAGGCGGGAATCAGACGATGCCGAAAATCGTGCCCAGCAGATACAGCACCTCCAGCCCCGCGAGCGTAATCAGGAGAGCTTCCCGCAGGCGCGAACGCGAGAGTGCGGTCCGCAATTTTCCTGGGTGCGCATGTGCGGGCACGTCGAGCTGGGCCGACGACATTCCGGCAAACCCCGCAAGCGGCGGAGGAGATGCCATTCGGGAGGCGCTTGATCGGACCGGCGTAGTGACGAAATACTGCCGCTCCGCCAAGGGAACTTTCGGCAGCGTGATCAGTGAAGACCAGCGCGCCAGTTGCATGGTTCCGGACTTCAGGCTGGCGTCCACCGGAGCGGAAGTCAGTTGCAGAGGAGGCAGGCGCTCGGGCGCGACTCGGTCGGCCAGGTTGCGCAGCAGGGAACTCCACCACATATGTCCCATCTGATCGCTGACCAGTTCGCCCACATCCACCGGCTGCGATTCCAGCTCGAGCGGCGGCAGGTTCTCGGGATTGATCACGTTGCCCAGATTGGTAAAGACCGTCCGGTACCAGGGCAGGCTGACCGCATCGCCAATCAACATGCCGGTATTCATCGGCCGGGAAGTGATGTGAAGGGGCGGGAGCTTCTCGGGGAAAAGCCAGTCACGAAGGTTGTTTACCAGCGACCTCCAAAGCGGACGGGTCACGCTCTGCGGCAGCAAAAGGTCCAGTTCCTGGTTGTCCTGGGTGTCGACCATAGTTAGAATGCAAGCTCGAATCTCAAATGTAACACTATTTCGATGACTGGCTGAACCGGGAATATCCAAACTCTTACACAAATTGGTTGGCACACAAATCCGTCCAGTCTGTGAAGATTTGTGCGCTGGAGCACATAACACCCGTACAGCTTGAGCCCTACGGACAAACCATATTTCCTTTGCTAAGATGTGCAGCCTGAATATTCGCTTCACCAGCTAGATCGATTCAGGAACGGAGAACGTATATGAAACTGCGCACCTTGTTGTTTGTCGCTTGCACGATTTTGGCGTTGGGCTCCACGGTTTTAGCTCGGCAAGCCGGCCAAGCCCCCGCACGCTCCACGGAGCGGATCGCAAAGGAAGTCAGGCACGAGCTGCTGATGTTGCCCTATCTCGGTGTGTTCGACAATCTGGGCTACAAAGTAGATGGCTACAACGTCACACTCGCGGGTCAGGTCACCCGTCCCACTTTGAAGTCCGAGGCGGAAAATGTGGTCAAGAAAATTGAAGGCGTCGAGCACGTTGACAATCAAATCGAAGTGCTGCCGCCGTCCCCCATGGACGACCGCCTTCGCCGTCAGCTTTACCGCGCCATCTACGGCTACCCGGCGTTGCAGAAATATGCCTTGGGAGTGCAGCAGCCGATCCGCATCATTGTCAAGAGCGGGAAAGTCACTCTCGAAGGCGTGGTGGACAGCGAGGCTGATAAGAACATCGCCAATATTCGGGCGAACAGTGTGTCCGGAGTTTTCTCTGTCACCAACAATCTCCAGGTTGTGAAGCCATAGAGTTATAGAGTTAAGGATTGCAACGTCGGGTGGGATGTAGCATCAGGAGAGATGGAATACAAACTTGTGAGTGTTGGAAGCGTGAATGATCCCACCTTTCAAAGAGCGAAGGGTGGGCGCACGGCCGCTGACATGGCTGTTCTGAAATGCCCTGTACGACGACACCGGACTCGAAAAAGCATTCAAAGTGCTGTCTGTGGTTTTGCACTGCTTGTGGGGACGGTGTGCCCGGCTGCTCCGGCGCAGTCGCCGCCCGAGGCGCGCTCTGTGTCCTCCGGAGCGAAACACACCATCGCGCGCAAACTGACGCTCCAAGGCGTCTCTCGCTTCGGCGAGGTGACTCCCACACTCTATCGGGGCGCGCAGCCGACCACAGAGGGTTTTAAGGGCCTGGCCAAGATCGGCATCAACATCGTGGTGGACCTGCGCGGTTCGCGCGAGAGCGAGCGCCAACTTGTGACTGGGTTGGGGATGCGGTATGTCGCACTCCCTTGGCAATGTTTCAGTCCGCGAGACGAACACTTCGCGCAATTCCTTACCTTGCTCCGCGAAAACCCCGGCAAGAAAGTTTTCGTCCATTGCCGAGTCGGCGACGACCGAACGGGAATGGATATAGCAGCGTACCGCATGGCCGAACAGGACTGGACTCCGGAAGAAGCAAAGAAGGAAATGGCGGCATTTGGTGTGGATTGGTTCCACCGCATGATTTGCCCCGGGCTCTCGTCCTATCTGGAAAAATTTCCCGAGCGTTACAAAGGGGGGACCGCATTCCAAGGCCTGCGTTCCGCCAGGCGCGCCCCTTAACCTCGCCTTAACGTTTTGCGTAGTTGACCTTCGAGCCGATTACCGAGCGTCCGGCTCTCGAACCGGGGGTCGGGGTTTCATTTAACTCCTGCTCCATTCACTTACCGGGAAAAGACGAATCCCAGAAGGTTGCTTCGCGGGAAGAGCTGGCCCAGGTTCTCGAACCGTAGATGAGCGGCCACCCTTGGAGCATGTCGCTTACCTACCTATGGCCGCTACGTAGCAGTTTCCCTGTCTTCTTCGATGCCCAGGGCAAGGTACACGGCGTGTCCGGAATCGCAGGACCGAATTGGTAGGGAAAAGCTTTAACCTCAATTCCAAACCTCTCCTTTGTCGACCGTGGTTGCGACGCGCCGGGATTGTATTGCGGGTTGTGGTTTTCGGGTCCAGTTCGGCGATAAGCTTTAGTGCCCTGAAAATTCGGGTGTCGGACCTCGGGATTCGTCGCGCCCTGGAGGGGCGAACCCGAGGGTGGCCGGTTTGAAGCCCATTTCAAGCAGGTCCCGGAGGAACCTTTGACCATAGCCCGCACTCCAGTGGCGGGATGGGGCCGCGGAGACGATGCGCGTGCCATAGGCACGCCTGAGGAAAAGCGGACGCCGAGCAGCGGGGTTTTAGCCGTCTCTACGGGGACGTGAGATCCCGCGACCCGTACCCAGCGATAAATCGCTGGGCTACTATCAAGCGCCCCTCCGGGGCGCGCGAATCTGGGGTCCGAAGTCCGAGGTCTGCCGCCTCACTCCCCGAACATCGGGACCTGCCGCGTATCTGTCGGCGCGCCTTTGCGGCGGCGATGGGTTGCGCCGATCACGGCCAGGACGGTCAGCGACTCTAGCGCGGTGCGGGGCACGAAAATTCGTTGCGTGTTCGACCGCAGGTCAGGAGGATTGATCAGGAAGCCCTCGGCCGTGGTCAGGCTAAGGTCGTTCGGCATCATGCCTTCCAGCACTTCGTTGTCCTTAAACTTGAGCCGCACCCACAGTCCTTCGGTGCGCGGGCGGGTGGTAAAAGTCTTCCGGCTGAGGGACTCGGAATCGCCGAACTCGCGGACAAAGTACACGGCCTTAATGTCTCGCAGATCGATCGCGACCACGTTGCCGGAGGTGTTCAGGAGTTCGAGTTTGCCGTCGCGAACGAAATTGGCGGGCGCAACGTGTCCGTTGATCGAATCCCGGTCCATTTTCCGGACCACGACTTTCTTATGGGTGGAGGGCATGGTTAGTCGTCGGTTTCAGTCCTCAGTCGTCAGCAAGCCCTGACGACCCGACGACTGCTTCTAAGGCCGCCTCGGGCGGGGCTTTCCGCCGCCAAAGCTCAAGCCGATTCTCGCACTTTTCTGGTGGACACGGGCGCATTGTATGTTCACTGTAGCCAAATCGTTAACGTTGTGTTATTTTCTGTAGCTTGGCCTGTCCTATCTCATGTAGCCTAAACCTATTCGATAGAGTCACTTACATGAAAGCGACCGGAGCAGTTTGTTTACGGAGGCGCGAGCCTGTGGAAAACCCAGTTCCGGCTGCCAGGCCCCAGAACGTGGAGGGGCGTTCGTAAGAAAGCATGGCCGACTACATATACACAATGGAAATCCGGCTGACGCCGGACCAGCAGCGCGGCGTCACGCTGGTACAAGATATCGCGCGCGCCGCCGGAATGAACATTTACCTGACCGGGGGCGCGGTCCGCGACATTATCAGCGGATTCCCCATTCGCGATCTCGACTTCTCCGTCCAGGGCAACCCCTTAAAGCTGCAAAAGGATCTGGAGCGGGCCGGAGTCAGGATCGTCGGGACCGACGACGACCTGAAAACCCTCTACCTGGGTCTGCCCGGCAACGTGCGCGCTGAAATCACCATGGCCCGCATCGAGCGCTACGAAAAAGCAGGGAAGCCACCGGTGATTTCTCCCGCGACCCTCATCGAAGACCTGCGCCGCCGGGATTTCACGGTCAACGCCATGGCGCTGTCGCTGAATCCAGGTTCGCGCGGACTGCTGATGGATCCGTTCAACGGCGCTGCTGATATCGAAGCCAAGCTGTTGCGCGTCCTGCATAACTACGCTTTTGTGGAAGACCCCTCGCGGCTTATTCGGGCCAGCCGCCTTGCCGCGCGCTTTCACTGGCCGCTCGAGGAGCGCACCCAGGCTCGCTATGAGTCGGCAAAAGAAAACAACTACATCGAGTACATCAGCGACAAGGCGATCGGCTACGAGATTGAGCAGTTGGCCTACGAAGAGGATCCGCTGCACATCGTTAAAGTGCTGGAAAAAGAAGGCTGGCTTAAGGTCCTAAACCCACACTGGACCAGCGCCAAGGTGGACACCGCGCAACTGAGCCATCTGCTGAAGACGCGCCAGCAGATGACGGAACTGGGCTACTCTCCGGACCCGGCGCCGGCCGTCATGTATTTCCTGACCGCCCGGCTCAGTGACAAAGACATCGCCGACATGCGCAAGCAAATTCCGCGCAAAGACTTGGTCGAGGCCTGGCGAGATCTCGAAGACCACGCGAAAGAGTTGGCCAAGCGGCTCAGTGGCAAGGAAGCTGCCACGCCTTCCCGCACCTGGAAATTGCTCTCTGAGGCGCGTCCAGAGATGATTTTGTTCCTGGCCGTAACTGCGCGCCAGCAGGCCGTCGCGCAGAAAATTAAGAATTTCTTCACCAAGTGGCGGCAGGTACAGCAAAAAATTCCGTTGCCTGAAATGACCGAGCTGCACATCACGCCGCAACTACCGGAATATCCGAAGATCGCGCATGACGTGTTCATGCTGCTGTTGGACAGCAAGCTGCGCTCGCGAACCGAAACCCTGAAGTACCTGAAGCCGTTGGCGCCGCCGCCACCGCCTCCACCTCCGCCTCCGCCACCCAAGCGTGGCAGAGCAGCCAAGGCCGCCGCCGCCGCGGCCGCCGCCGAAGCTGCTGCAGCCACGGCTGCAGCAGTCCCTGCCGCGGGCAAGAAAAAAGGAAAAGGCCAAGCGGCGGCCAACCTAGCACCGGCCGCGCCAAAGCCAGAAGGGGCCAAAGCTTCTAATCCGGCGAAGCCGGAGAAGACTAAGGCTGCGACCAAAGATGCCAAGGTAGCCGACAAAAAAGCCAAGGCGAAAGGCAAAGACAAGAACAAGCGCTAGCGTGTGGCACAGTCGCCCTTCGACTTCGCTCGGGGCAGGCTCGCGGCTGTCCCGCGGAGCAACGCTCCCAGGCTTTTCAGCGGATGGCTGCGCGGCAGGGAGCTGAAGTCTACTTGGAGGAATTGAGCAATTTACGCGGCCCTGAATAAAAAACCGCTCTTCCCCGGTGTTGTGTGTTTGGAGAAGGCAAGTCTCCCGAGTTACAAGATTTCCGAGGTGCATATCAATATGAAGAAGCTGGGTAGGATCCTGCTCTGGGCGTTGATCACGCTCACCGTATTGCTGATCGTTGGCATAAGCTTCACCATCGGATGGCGGCCGTTTATCGGACCCAGGGCCAGACCCACCAGCAACCGCAAATTTGAACGCACCCCGGAGCGCGCGGCGCGCGGCCGTTATCTGGTCGCCGGACTGGCCGGGTGTGAGACCTGCCACACGCCCAAGGACTGGAATACGCACGGCGCTCCCAACCTGCAGGGCATGGAACTTGCCGGGCAGGTGATTCCCATTCCCGACTTGCCGGGACGGGTGGTAGCTTCTAACCTGACGCCCGATCCGGAAACCGGCTCCGGCATCTGGAGTGACGACGAAATTGCCCGCGCCGTTCGGGAAGGCATCGCGCACGACGGTCGGACGATCTTTCCCATGATGCCTTACATCGGCTACCGGGTGATTTCGGATGAAGACCTGGCCTCTATCGTGGTCTATTTGCGTTCCGTACCGGCGGTGCGCAATCCTTTGCCGCCAACCCGTGTAACTTTCCCTGTCAACTATCTGATTCGCACCGTCCCTCAGCCGTTGACAGATTCAGTCAGCGGGCCTGATCCGCAGTCCGACCCCGTGAAGCGAGGAAAATATTTAACGTCCATCGGTTGCGGTTGCCACGTAGCAGCAGACCAGAATGGCCCGATTCGCGGTTTGGAATACGGCGGCGGCGAGGTTTTGAAGGGGCCCTGGGGTGAGGTCACCAGCGCCAACCTCACCCCCGACCCCACGGGGATCAAGTATTACGACGAGGCGCTGTTCATCCAGACCATGCGCACCGGTTACGTGAAGGCTCGAAAGCTGGCCTCGATCATGCCATTTGGAGAATTTGCTAACCTTAACGATGATGACCTGAAGGCGATCTTCGCGTATCTGCGCACCTTGACTCCGGTGAAACACGCAGTGGACAATAGCTTACCGCCGACATACTGCAAGCTCTGCCGCAAGAAGCACGGGGCTGGAGATCAGAACTAGCGAAGATTTGACAAATGACAGGGTTCGCCGGCGCTATAATCTCCGCATGCGGCGCCCATTGGCCATTGCGGCGTTATGCGTGGCGGTAGTGGTGGCACCTCTGTGGGCTCAGATGCGGGGTTCTTCCAGGGGCGGCGCATCGGCAGGACGAGCCACATTTTCGGCGCGGGGTCCGGCCGGTTTCCGCAGCGGTCCGGCGTTTGCCGGCACACCGCGCTTCGGCGTAGGGTTTGCCACCGGTTTCCGTCAGCCCTTCGTCGGTCCTCGCCAACCCTTTAACGGTTTTCGCCGACCCTCGATCGGCCCCCGACGCTTCCACCACCACCCTTTTTTCTTTTCGACATTTTCCCCATTCTATTTCGGATACTACGGTTACCCCGCCTACTACGGAGACTTCTCGTACTCCACTGCAGATTCCTACTCCACTTACGACGCCTACCCCCCTTACTCGGGACAGAATAGCAATAGTAACGACCTGGCTCGGCAGCAACAGGACATCGATCACCTGGAAGACGAAGTAGCGCGTCTGCGAGAGGAGAGGGAGTCGCGCGATGCGGCTCCCGCGAAGCCGCGGGAGGAAAATAAGTCCGAGCCATCAACGCCCACCCTGCTGGTCTTCCGTGACAAGCACACGCAGGAAGTGCAGAATTACGCCGTCGTCGGCGGCACGCTCTGGATCTTCAGCGAGCAGCGCGCCACGAAACTTCCGCTGTCCTGGCTGGACATCGAAGCCACCACCAAAGCCAACGACGACCGCGGCGTCGATTTCCGTTTACCGAACTAGCCTCAAGATGAGGGCGAGCCTCCGGTTCGTGCGGCGCTACTAGGCTGAAAACGACTCCACAAGTGCCGTCTGTGGATAACTCTCCTAAACCCAGCTACCATTTCCCATTAGAATAACGCCGACGTAAAATCAATACAGATCCCACATGTCCCAATTCGTTCACCTGCATCTCCATACCGATTACTCCATGCTTGACGGCGCCTGCGACGTGGAAAAGCTCGTCCAGCGGGTGAAAGAGCTGGGCATGCCCGCGGTAGCCATGACCGATCATGGCAACATTTTTGGCGCAGTACACTTTGTGAATGCAGCCCACAAGGCCGGAGTGAAGCCCATCGTCGGCTGCGAACTTTATGTCTGCAAAAAAGACGATCACAACATCGAGCGCACGCCGCCGGAAGGCGACACCTATAACCACCTCCTGGTGCTGGCGGAAAACGATGAAGGCTACCGCAATCTGGCCAAGATCACGTCAGAAGCCTCGCTGCGAGGCTTCTACTACAAGCCTCGGGTCAGCAAAAAGTTTCTTGCTGAACATTCCAGGGGTCTGATCGGCCTCTCGGGCTGCCTCAAGGGCGAAGTCGCGGAACGTTTGATGGAAGATAACTACGAAGCCGCGCGGAATGCGGCGGCGACCTATAGCGATATTTTCGGCAGAAACAATTTCTTTCTTGAGATCCAAGACCAGGGCCTGGAGCAGGAACATCGCATTCACCCCAATCTGTTCCGGCTTGAAAAGGAACTTGCCCTCCCGATGGTGGCGACGAATGACAGCCACTACCTCTGCGAAGACGACGCCCACGCTCAGGATGTAATGCTGTGCATCCAGACCGGCAAGTCTATCCAGGACACCAATCGCATGAAGTTCCAGGGCACCGGCTTTTTCGTCAAGAGCGACGACGAAATGCACCGCGTCTTCAAAGACGCGCCCGACGTGCTTTCCCGCACTCTCGCCATCGCCGAACGCTGCAACATGCGCCTCGAGAAAGTCAGCAATCCGTTCCCGCACTTCGACGTGCCCGCCGGATTCACGCTGGACAGTTATTTCGAGCATGTCACGCGGGAGGGCTTCGCCCGCCGCCTGGAAACTTTGCGCGCCGTCGAGGCCCAGGGACGACTGAAGCACGGCCTTGCCGACTATGAGCAGCGCCTGGCCCGCGAACTCGCCATCATTCAGCAGATGAAGTTTTCCGGATATTTCCTGATCGTCTGGGATTTCATCCGCTATGCCCGCGAACGCGACATCCCGGTAGGCCCGGGCCGCGGCTCCGCCGCAGGTTCGCTCGTTTCCTATTCGCTGGCTATCACCGACCTCGATCCGTTGCAGCACGAGTTGATCTTTGAGCGCTTCCTGAATCCTGAGCGGGTCTCTTTGCCCGATATTGACATTGATTTCTGTATGAATCGCCGCGGTGAGGTCATCAACTATGTGACCAGCAAGTACGGCCGCGAAAACGTCGCCCAGATCATCACCTTCGGCACCATGGCCGCAAAAGCCGCCATCAAGGACGTCGGCCGCGCCATGGGCGTTCTGTACAGCGAGGTTGATCGCATCGCTAAGATGGTCCCGCCCACGCTGAATATTACGTTGGAGGAGGCCATCAAAGAGTCGCCGGCGCTGCAGCAGGTCTACGACAGCGACGCTCAGGTTCGCGAACTGCTGGAAACCGCCAAAAAATTGGAAGGCATGGTGCGCAATGCCGGAGTTCACGCGGCTGGCGTGGTCATCTCACCGCGTCCACTGATCGAACTGGTGCCGTTGCACAAAACGAAGAACGACGAAATCGTCACCGCCTTCGACATGGTGGCGATCGAGAAACTGGGCTTGCTGAAGATGGATTTCCTCGGCCTGACCACGCTCACCATCCTCGACGACTCACTGAAGTTGATCGCGCAGACACGCGGCGAGCGCATCGTTCTGGACGGCATCCTGCTCGACGATCACCAGACCTACGAGAAAGTTTTCCACCAGGGACTCACCTCCGGCGTGTTCCAGTTCGAATCCCGCGGCATGCGCGACGTCCTGCGCCGCTACCAGCCGAATTCGATCGAAGATCTCACTGCCCTGAACGCACTCTACCGTCCCGGACCCATCCAGGGGGGCATGATCGACGATTTCATCGATCGCAAACATGGCCGCAAGAAGATCGAGTACGAATTGCCTGAACTCCAGGAAATTTTGCAGGAGACGCTGGGCGTCATCGTCTATCAGGAACAAGTGATGCAGATCGCCAACCGCCTGGCGGGTTACTCCCTCGGCGAGGCTGACCTGCTGCGCCGCGCCATGGGCAAAAAGAAGCACGAAGAAATGGCGCAGCAGCGCGAGCGTTTCATCGAAGGCGCGGTACAGCGCGGGTATCCGCAGAAGAAGATCGAAAAGATTTTCGACCTCATGGCCCAGTTCGCCGGCTACGGCTTCAACAAGTCGCACTCGGCCGCCTACGCGCTCCTTGCCTATCATACCGCGTACCTCAAGACGCGCTATCCCGTGGAGTTCATGGCTGCTCTGCTGACTTCGGTGACCGGTAGTACGGATGATGTGGTCAAGTACATTAACGAGTGCCGCGAGATGGGCATCGCCGTCGAAGCTCCGGACATCAACGTGAGCGACGCCAACTTCACCCCGCATGGCAACGCTATCCGTTTCGGCCTGGCCGCGGTGAAAAATGTTGGTCACAACGCCATCGAATCCATCGTCGCCGGACGCAAACACCTGGGCCGCTACAGCTCCATCTACGAATTCTGCGAAAAAGTTGACCTGCGCTTGCTTAACAAGCGAGTGCTGGAGTCACTGATCAAAAGCGGCGCCATGGACGCGCTCGGCCGCCGCGCCCAGTTGATGGCCGTCCTCGACCGCGCCATCGAAGGCGCGCAGAAGACCCAGCGTGACGCTGAATCGGGCCAGCACGGCCTCTTCGGGGTGTTCCAGCAGGAAGAGGTTTCAGCCTCAAACAACAAGCTGCCAGATACGCCGGACTGGGACGAACACACCCGGCTGGCCAACGAAAAGGAAATTCTCGGCTTCTTCATCAGCGGCCATCCTCTGGAAAAATATCGCGACAAACTTCAAGACCTACACGCTCTCAGCACCGAAGAAGTCGCTGCTATGAAGTCGTCCACCGGAAAAGACGAAAACGTCACTACTGCTGGCATCATTACCAGCATTCGCGTCCTAAAGTCGAAGCGCGGCGATTTCTACGCCCAGGGCACGCTCGAAGACATGTCCGGTTCGCTGGAAATGCTGGTGTTCCCCGAGGCTTATCGCAAACTGCAGGAAAAGGTAAAACTGGAGGTACCAGTTCTGATCCGCGGCGGCGTGCGCATCGAGGAAGGCGCGAATCCCAAGCTCACCGTAAACGACATCAATCCGTTAGAAGATGCGAGGGTCCCGCTGCCGCGCTCGCTCCGCATTCGTATCCCGCTCGAAACCTCAAGCGAGGCCACGGTCGACGCGCTGCACATGCTGTGTGCTCAACGCAGGGGAGAGGCTAAAGTATTATTCGACGTGGAACGCCAGGGCGATTTCATGGTGGTGATGGAAGCGGAAGGCTATAATGTGCAACCGGACCGTAATTTTATCGCCCGCGTCGAAGAATTATGCGGCCGAGGAGCCGTGCGCGTAATCGATTAGCAGGCGCAGCGGACAGCCAGTTGAGGGTTGGGAGGGTTCGGCGCCGACGGGTTCGGCGTGAGCAGGCCCAGCCCCGGAGGGACGACTGAAACACGCAACCCAGAGTGCCCCGCCAAGAAACGGAAGGTCCAAGACCAGCTTGAAGTCTTACGAAATGAAAATTGCACCAGATGAAAGCCCCCAAATACAGGAGTTCAAAGGCGCAACAGAAGGGCGCGCCGCCCGTGGCCAATGACGCGCTGGTGATGACCGGGGTCGAGTTCCTCCTTTCCATGGTGGAATCACGCTGGGCGTCCAAAAACGGCGACCGCGGCCCGAGCGAACGCGGGGAGAGGACCTACCAGGAACTGGATAAGATTGATCAACAAATCGCCCGCCTCCAGGACGTAGCCGGGGCGGATGAAAGTACACGACAGGAGATCCAGCAGTTGCGCGATCGGGTTGAGGCTCTGCGCAAGGAAATGACATCCCACTTCGGCGCCTGGGAAAAAACGGAACTGGCCCGCCATCCGCAACGCCCCTATGCGCTCGATTATATTGAGCGCATCTTCACCGACTGGAGCGAACTTCACGGCGATCGCGGCTTTGGCGACGATCCCGCGCTGGTCTGCGGCATGGCCCGTTTCCACGGTGAGGAAGTCATGATCGTCGGCCATCAGAAGGCCCGTGACACCAAGCAAAAGGTTTACCGCAACTTCGGAATGCCCAACCCGGAAGGCTATCGTAAAGCGCTGCGCGTGATGAAGATTGCGGAAAAATTCGGCAGGCCGTTATTCACTTTCGTCGACACACCAGGCGCGTACCCAGGACTGGGTGCCGAGGAGCGAGGCCAGGCCGAAGCCATCGCCCGCAACCTGCGCGAGATGGTCCGTCTACAAGTTCCCATCGTGACCACAATTACGGGCGAGGGCGGAAGCGGAGGCGCGCTGGCGATTGCCGTCGCCGACCGTGTCCTGATGATGGAAAACTCCATTTACGCCGTGATCTCGCCCGAGGGTTGCGCGTCCATCATGTGGCGCGATCCCGCCAAAAAAGAACTCGCCGCCCAAGCCATGCGCATTACCGCCGAAGACCTCAAAGAACTCGGCTGCATTGACGGCATCGTCCCCGAGCCCGAGGGCGGAGCCCACGTCGACCACGAAGCCGCCGCTCTGCTCCTTGACGCCGCCTTGCATAAGCATCTCTCCGAACTGAAAAAGAATCCCGTCAAAGAATTGCTCGACTCCCGCTACACCAAATTCCGCAACATGGCCCAGTTCCTCCAGGTCGAAGACTAGAAATTGTCCAACCATCCAAGGCTATACCTGCGGCGAACTCGAATGGGAACAGAAATGTTCAACCGACAGATCGACAGGAAGCAAGATAACGCTGCTTGCCAGCCCCGAGTCCCGCCAGGCAATGAACAGCCTTGACCGGCCCCGCTTAACTTGCCGGTGCATAGCCGGTGCATAATGGAGGGGTGGGACCGAAACTCCGAGAGGTTGCGTGATGAACGCATTTCCGCGGTTTGATTTGACGGGCAACGTGGCACTGGTGACCGGTGCTGCTCGCGGCCTGGGTCGCGCCATAGCCCTGGCGTTGGCTCACGCAGGCGCGGACGTTGCCCTCGGTTTGCGCGACCTGCGCACTGGAGGCGAGTTGGCGCAGGAGATTACAGCTCTCGGCCGGCGCGTGCTCCCTCTGCAGATGGACGCGACTAGGCGCGATGAGATCTTCCTCGCCGTGAACGATGCGGCCGCTCACTTCGGCAAACTGGACGTGCTGGTCAACAATGTAGGCGTGGCACCCGAGAACCTTGCCGAAAACGTGTCCCAAGAGGATTTCGATTACACGCTTGCAGTGAATCTGAAAGGAACATTCCTTGCCAGCCAGGCCGCTGGCCGGGTGATGATTCGGCAAAAGCACGGACGTATTATCAACATGAGTTCACAGGCGGGATTTGTGGCGCTCCCCGGGGAATCGGTCTACTGCATGACCAAAGCGGCGATTACCCACCTGACCAAATGCCTGGCGGTCGAGTGGGGCAAACACAACATTACCGTGAATGCGGTCGCACCCACGTTTATCGCAACACCCGGAACGGACGAGGCGCTCTTCGATCCTACATTTCGCGCCGACGTGATAGAGCGCATCGCGGCTCTGCACCGCATCGGTGAGCCCATGGAGGTAGCCGGCGCAGTCGTGTTTCTTGCCTCGCCGGCAGCCTCGCTGATTACCGGTCACACCATCCTGATTGACGGCGGTTGGACGGCCAGGTAGTTGTGCGCGTCACCGCCGTGGTGAGAAGGGCTATTTTCGAGGACAGTGGAGTTCGCAAGCGAACCCCCGCCAGCCATTCATCCCATGAGTTCTAGTTCTTAGGCTGGTACCTCCGTGCCCAACTCCGCTTTCCCTGCCTGTTCGCTCCAGTTCCCCTCCCGTATAATAAAGGGTTCTGCTCCATCAGCAATCGTGAGCGGACAAACACACTCCGCTCAGGTACAAGGAAGGACGGGAATGGCCTCCACGGATGTATCTCTCCAAGCAGAGAGTCGCCAACCAGAACAAAAGCTTGTCGTCAACAACATGAGCATTCAGGTGGCGACCGTTAACGGTTCGGGCTCGCAGAGCTCTAACACCGTGCTGTTGCGCAGCATTTTCCAGATGGGAGTTCCGGTCTCAGGCAAGAACCTGTTTCCTTCGAACATCGCCGGACTGCCCACGTGGTACACCATCCGCGCCAACAAAGACGGCTACATCGCGCGCAAAAAGGAAATCGATTTCGTCGTCGCCATGAATGCCGAGACGGCGCAGGAAGACGTGATGTCGCTGGCCCCGGGCGCAGCCGTGTTGTACGACGAGCCCTTGAATCTTAGCAGTCTGCGTTCTGACCTGATTTTTTACGCCGTTCCCTACGACAAGCTGGTCGCTCCCGTTTGCCCCGAGGCCAAGCTGCGCAAGCTAGTCAAGAACATGATCTATGTGGGCGTGGTGGCGAAGCTGCTGGAAATCGATATCGCCGAGGTGGAAAAGGCCATCCACAAGCAATTTGCCAAGAAGGTGAAGGCGGCCAATCTCAACCTGGCTGCGGTGAAGGCTGGATACGACTATGCCGTCGCCAATCTGGTCAAACGTGACCCTTATTTCATCCAGCGCATGAACAAGACTGCGGGCAAGATCATCATCGACGGCAACTCCGCCGCCGCGCTCGGCTGCATGTTCGCGGGCGTGACCATGGTCGCCTGGTATCCCATCACGCCTTCGTCGTCGCTGCCCGAGAGCCTGATCGAATACATGAAGCGCTTCCGCCTTGGCGCCGACGGCAAAGCCACCTTTGCCATTGTCCAAGCCGAAGACGAGCTGGCCGCGATCGGCATGGTGCTGGGCGCAGGCTGGGCGGGCGCGCGCGCCATGACCTCGTCCGCCGGTCCAGGAATCTCGCTGATGGCCGAGTTTGCCGGCCTCGCCTACTACGCCGAAGTCCCCGGCGTTATCTGGAACATCCAGCGCGTCGGTCCTTCCACCGGGCTGCCTACCCGTACTTCACAGGGCGATATCCTCTCGACGGCTTTTCTGTCCCACGGAGACACCAAGAACATTCTGCTGCTCCCATGTTCCGCGGAAGAATGTTTCAGTATGGCGGGTGACGCGTTCGATTTGGCCGAGCAGTTCCAGACTCTGGTCTTCGTGATGTCCGATCTCGATCTCGGCATGAACAACTGGATGGCTGATCCCTTCAAATATCCAGAGAAACCGATCAATCGCGGTAAGGTTCTCGGCAAAGAAGATCTCGATCGCCTCGGTGGCTTCGCGCGTTACAAAGATGTCGATGGCGACGGCATTGGCTACCGCACCCTGCCCGGCACCGACCATCCCGCCGCCGCCTATTTTGCCCGTGGCAGCGGACACAACGAAAAGGCCCAATACAGCGAGCGGCCCGACGACTTCGAGCGCAACATGGAACGGCTCAACCGGAAATTTGAGACCGCGCGCTCCTTCGTGCCCCGGCCCGAGGTTTCCACCGGAAACTCCAAAATCGGAATTATCGGATATGGCACGTCCCACTGGGGCCTGATCGAAAGCCGCGACCAGCTGCGCCAGGAATACAACATCGAAACCGACTATCTCCGTCTTCGCGCCTACCCGTTTACCCGCGAGGTTCACGACTTTGTGAAGCAACACGACCGGGTCTACGTGGTGGAGCAGAATCGTGATGCGCAGATGCTCACCCTGCTTAAGCTAGATCTTGAGCCCGCGCTCATCACAGGCCTACGCAGCATCGCCCATATTCACGGCTTGCCGCTCGACGCGCGCTCCGTAACCGACGAACTCATGACCATGGAGGGCAAGTAAATGGCGACCACCACCAGCACACCCCCACCCAAGACCAACCGCGTTGGCTTGACCGTGGTTGACTATCGCGGCGGCAAGACAACCTTGTGCGCCGGGTGTGGCCACAACGCAATTTCCGAACGCATTATTGACGCAATGTACGAAATGGGTGTGCCGCCCGAGCGGGTGATCAAACCCAGCGGCATTGGCTGCTCCTCAAAAAGTCCCGCATACTTCATGGGACGCTCGCACAGTTTCAACGCTGTCCACGGCCGCATGCCGTCGGTTGCCACCGGCGCAGTGCTCGCCAACCGCCATCTGATCGCGCTCGGGGTCAGTGGCGACGGTGATACGGCCTCGATCGGCGTCGGCCAATTTATCCACCTGATGCGGCGCAATCTGCCCATCATCTACATCATTGAAGACAACGGTGTCTATGGCCTGACCAAAGGCCAGTTCTCCGCCACCGCCGATATGGGCTCCAAGTTGAAGACCGGGGTGATCAATGACCTCCCGCCCATCGACACCTGCGCCATGGCCATCACGCTGGGCGCCACTTTCGTGGGCCGGTCGTTCTCTGGCGACAAGAAGCAGCTTCACGCCATGCTGAAAGCCGCCATTGCCCACAGGGGCACGGTCATGCTCGATGTAGTCTCACCCTGCGTCACTTTCAACGATCACGAGGGTTCTACCAAATCGTACAAATACATGAAGGATCACGAAGAGCCGCTGCAGGAAGTCAGCTTCGTTCCCGCATTCGAGGACATCACTGTGGAATACGACCCTGGAACCACCGTAGAAGTAACCATGCACGACGGTTCGCGCCTGCGCCTGCGCAAGCTCGAAGAGGACTACGACCCCACCCATCGCATCAAGGCGATTACACGGTTGAACGAAGCCCACGAACAAGGCGAAGTGCTGACCGGCGTGTTCTACGTCAACACCAAGACGCCCACCTTCGTCGACCTGCTGAACATGACAGAGCGACCGCTGGCCACCCTGCCCGAATCGGTGGTGCGTCCAGGAAGGGAAGTCCTCGAACAGGTGATGGAAGAGCTGCGATAAGCGGCGAGTGATTAGTGGCCATTGGCCGACGGTGAGTGAGTCCGCGCGTCCAGTGCTGGCTGCCTGGCGGTCTGAGAAGGAGCCCCCGGTTCGTATCAGGGCATCGCTTCAGCGATGCCGCGACGTCGTAACATCGGAGCGCCTTTAGGTGCTGCGGTGCGCTAATTCTGTCGCCAACTCTTTGTGCATAATCAGCGTCTGAGTGGTGTGACCAGCGAGCCATTCGATGACTCAGCCAAGGATTCGACCGCCCAGTGAAGCTCTGCTAGTCGTGATATCACTGGTGGTGATTGCCACCACGGTGCTTATTGTGAACGGAATTCACCTCTCCAGCCCCTATCTGCGAAAGAAAGTTGTGGAGGTGCTCGGCGAGAAGTTTCACGCTAGCGTGGAACTGAAAGACTTTCACGTCCATCTGTTCCCCGGGGCGCGCATTGAGGGCTCAGGACTGGTTCTGCGCCACGAAGGCCGGACGGATGTCGCTCCTCTGATTTCGATCGCTGAATTCTCCGCCGAAGCAGGGATTCTCGGACTGATAGGCAAACCGTGGAAGATTCAGCAGGTTAAGCTCAAGCGCCTAGTCATACAGATACCGCCGCCGGCGCAGCGCAGGAAACAGGATTGGTCGAAGGCGCGGGACATGCCAGTCCTGATTCATGAGATTGTGTCCGACGATGCCGAACTTCGTCTGCTGCCCAAGTCGGCGAACAAGGATCCCCACGTGTTTGCGATCCATCATTTGGTCATGCATTCCGTGGGGCTTGATCGGCCCGCGTCTTTTAGCGCGCAACTTACCAACGCGGTTCCACCGGGAGAGATCGACAGCAAGGGCAATTTCGGTCCCTGGAGTCCCGACGATCCTGGTCAAACCCCGCTTGCGGCCCAATACACCTTCGACAACGCTGATCTGGGCGTGTTTAAGGGGATCAGTGGAATTTTGTCTTCGCGGGGAAAGTTTGGCGGCGTGCTGGAGAAGATTGAAGTCGAGGGGAAGACTTCGACTCCCGATTTCACCGTAACGATTGGTGGCCATCCTGTGGCGCTCGATACGACTTTCAGTGCAACGGTCGATGGTACTAACGGAGACACCCTGCTGCACCCGGTTATCGGCCATCTCTTGAACACGGTCATCGTTGCCCAGGGTGGGGTCGTCAAATCTCCCGACCAAAAAGGTCGGTTGATCGCTCTCGACCTCACTGTGGACCAAGGTAGACTCGAAGACCTGTTGCGCCTGGCCGTCAAAGCGGACGAGCCTCCCATGACCGGCACGATTATGTTTCACACCAAGTTTGATCTGCCTCCGGGTGCAGGCGATCTCTCCGATCGATTGAACCTGGACGGAAAGTTCGACGTCGCGCACGCCCAATTCACCAGCCCCGAGGTGACGGGAAAGATCGAGACCCTGAGCCGGAAGGCTCAAGGCCAGCCGGAGAATGAAGACGCGGGCAGCAGCATTTCCGAGCTCAAGGGCAGATTCGTGCTCGACAACGGATTCATCACATTTCGAGGACTAACCTTCAGCGTTACCGGAGCCGAAGTCGCCCTGAACGGCAAATACGCTCTGGAGAAAGAAGATCTGGACTTTCACGGCAAACTGCGGATGAAAGCCAAGCTCTCTCAGACGATGACGGGCGCCAAGTCATTCCTGCTGAAAGCCTTCGATCCCTTCTTTCGTAAAAACGGACAAACCGAACTACCCATCAAGATCAAAGGCACGCGCGCCCATCCGTCCTTCGGACTGGACCTACGCCACAAGGAAAAAGAAAAGGGAGAATGACCTGTGTGTGCGGACACTCTGGTCCGCTGCCTTTGACTTGGACTTTTGTATTTCGACCCCCGTGCACGCCCTCGTAGCGATACGGACCACCAGGCCCACTCCGACAAATCAACTTCAAGGGCGCCGGACAAGAGTGTCCGCCCCACATTCGCCGTGCGGCGCCAACTCTATCTTCGGTTTCTCGGGATCAACTTCCTCCCCGGAGTGTTCCGGACTCGCCCCAGGCTCGGGAAAATCAGTATCCGAAGATTTCAGCAAAGGATCCTGATCCCGGTGTCCGAGCTGTCCCTGCATGGACGTATTCCCTGTTTGACTCGGTTGGTCCTGCTCAACCGCGCCTTTGCCCCGGTCCTGATCCTTTTCGCCTTTTAGGTCGGTCATGGAGTATCCTCGTCGAAGCTGGAAATGGCGCCAGGTTGTGACCGCTAGATTATCGCGAAACTTTTGCCGAGGAGAAGGGTTATAGCTGGGCTCGGCAAAAAAAAATAGATGGCCAGAAATAATGGCTCGCAGAACAATCCTCGCAGAACAATCAAGGAGTTCACATGAAGCGTCTCGGACTGGCAGTTTTCGCAGTGATCATGTTGACCTTGCCTGGTTGGGGACAAAGCACTCCGCGTGAGCAGAGCAAGGCTGGAGCAGCCGCGCACCGCGAAGAGGCTCGCAGCAATCCGGAGCGCCCGCACCATCGCAAGCACCGCCGGCATCATCGCCGCCACACTGGCGCATAAGGCTGGAGGGAAAGTTGACGAAGTAGCAGCGGGTATTGCTTCGGCTTCGCCGAGAACTCACTGCACTTGCCGCGCCGTGGTCCCCGTGGCCGCGACTCCGAGCTTGCGCAGGCGCTCCCGCGCTTGCAATGCCTCATTCGACTTGGGATAACGCTGGATCACATGGCGTAGCGCCGCAATCCCAGCTTCCTGCTGTCCCAGTTCGATCAGCGCCAACCCTTTCTTCAGTTCCGCCGCCGCTGCCTTGTTGCCGTCAGGAAAGCTTTGCAGGACCTGGTCATAGGTCTTGGCCGCGGCCTGGTAGTTCCCTTGCCGGAATTGGATATCTGCCAGGTAGAAGTTGGAGTTTCCCGCCAGATCAGTGTTGGGGTAGTACTTGACGTAATCCGCGAATTCCTGCGCCGCCAGATCGTTCTTGCCGGCCTGGTAGTCGCGCAACGCGTTGTTGTAGAGAACATCAGGAGGCGGGGCCGATGACTGTTGTTGTTGCTGCGTCTGCTGGGCCGAAATGCTCTGTTGCGCAGCCTGCATGTCCTCCAGTTGCTTGCTCACCTTGCCCAGGCGCGCCTTGAGTTCATCCAGAGTGTCATTCAAGGCCTGAATCTGACCCGACAGTTGATCCGTGTGCGCGCCGCTGTCTGTCTGCTGCTTCTGCATAGTGGTCTGGAGGTCTGTGACTGACGTGGCCACCTTGTTGGCCCGGTCTGTGCTCTGTTCAATCAAGTGCTGCAGCACGCCCATGCGCTCGTCAAAGGATTGCTGCATGTGGGCAATTCTGTCCTGGAGATCCTGCACCTGAGTCTGCAGTTGTACCATGTCCTTGTTGACGCACCAGACCGGGGTCACGCCGGCCGGGAGCATCGCCAACAGAGCCAGTACGAGCGAGTATCGCTGTATTTTCATAGTCCATTCCCCACGAGTCCATTTGCTAAGATGCGAAGAGTAGGTGCCACGTAGGCCAGCGGACGAAAAGCCGTCGACAGCATCCATCGGCTAGGAGCGCCCAGCACTTCGTGGCGCCCGCGTCGCAGCGGCGTCCCGCCCTCGCAAACGTACCCACATCGCAGCCCCGTCGCCCAATCTACTTCTGGTACACGAAGTGTCCCCGCCGGTTCTGCTGCCAGCACTGCTCATTCGACTCGGTGCAGAACGGTTTTTCCTTGCCGTAGCTGATGGTCTTCACGTGGTCCGCACTTATACCACCCTGCACCAATGCGTTTCGCACAGAATTGGCGCGGCTGTCGCCCAGAGCCAAATTGTATTCGGTCGACCCTCGTTCGTCGCAGTGTCCCTCTACGGTGAAGGCAATATTGGGATGCTGCTTCAGGAACTCGACATCGCCCTGCATGGACGACTGCTGGTCCGCATTGAGATCGCTCTTGTCGTAATCGAAGTAGATGTCCTTCACCGTTTGTGAGAACAGTTCTTCCTCCGTGGCCGAGGGTTGGGTTGGCGGCGCAGGCGAGGTGACGGTAACTCGCGCCGTTGCCTGTTGCGTCCCTCCCGCTCCCTTAGCTGTCAGGGTATAGGTAGTTGAATCAGCCGGGGTGACGCTTTGTGACCCGTTGGGCTGCACGGCGCCAATCCCATCAATGCTGGCGTCGGTCGCATTGCTCGTCTGCCAGGTCAGGGTCGTGGACTGGCCCTTTTCCACCGTGTTCGGATTGGCCGTCAGCGAAGCCGTAGGCGCGGCCGGTGGCGGCGGTGGCGGCGGCGGCGGGGGAGCCACTTTCTTTTTGCAGGCGCCCAGCATCATGATGGCGCCCAAAGCGAACACCAGCATCGTAAATCTCAGTCGTCGTTGCATCACTCTCGTCCTCCGTGCTCTTCGTGCGCATTGATTCCTATCGTTGCGCCCGGCTCAGGTCCGAAGAGGGAGGACTACCACCCCACCTCTTGCGGGAATTAACTACGAAACAGCGATTATGATTCCGGTAATCACTTCCAACTCCAGTTGGGTTGTGTGTTACTGCCCGCGAATGTCAACTGCTTTTGATTCGTACCATCGGCCAGCATGGTCCAAATCTGCAGGCTGCCGGCACGGCTGGACTGGAAAATAATGTGCCTATTATCCGGCGACCAGTATGGGAAGTCATTCCGTCCGCCATCGTGAGTCAGTTGCACCCACTGCTTGCTGGCAATGTCCATGATGTAAATGTCTTGCGCCCCTGGCGCTCCCGGCCCATATTTGCGCATCCAGGAAACCACCAGAAATTGCCCGTTGGGGGACCAGGCCGGAGAAACCGCATATCCCTGATCGGTGAGCCGCTGCGCGTTGGTGCCGTCGGCTTCCATGGTATAGACCTGTGGCAGCCCGGTCCGGCCACTCACCCATGCGATCTGCGCGCCCGTCTTGCGATTCCAGGCTGGCGAGACATCCGGACCTTTGAACGATGTGATCCGTTTCAGGTTCGCCCCCGAGGAATCCACGACATAGATCTCAGGGTCTCCGCTGCGCGAGGACGAAAAAGCCAATTTGGTTCCGTCCGAGGACCACGCCGGCGAAAGATTCGTTCCGCCGAACCGGGGAAAGGTCACCAGCCGGTTCAGATCCAGTGAATACATCAGAATTTCCCATCCGCTCTTGGTCAAGGAACTGAATGCGACGCGCGACCCGTCAGTAGAAACCCGCGGAGACAGTGAAATCGAGTTGAGGTGGGTGACGGCATGCTGGTTGGCGCCGTCATAGTCCATTGCCCAGACTTCTTTGTGTCCACTGCGGTTGCTCACGAAGTAGATCTTGCTTTCCGCGATTCCGGCAACGCCACCACCCAACCGGAAAATAATCTCGTCGGCAAATTTGTGCGCCGTAGTCCGAGCCGCATCAGTGGTGGCGGCATCCTGATACTGCTTGCCCAAAACCTGCGGCGAAGTCACATTCTTCACATCGTAAAGCCAGCCCTGTACAGTCATGCCGTTGCCGGATGCGCCCAGATTGCCAAACGCCAGCATCGCCGCACTCGGCGGAGCCGCACTCCACGATTCAAACTTCACATCCGCCGGAGTTCCCACCTGGCCTAATGGATAAAAGCTCTTCGAAACCATGTCAAAGATCCCGGCATTCTCCAGATCATTCCACAGGGTCTCGTTGAAAACCTTCAGCAATTCCGCGTTCTTCGGATCCTGCCCAGCCGCACTGAAATCAGGAACCGCCAGACGCACTTTCTCCACGCCTAAGCCAGTCCCGGTCTTAATCCAGTCCTGAGCCAAGCCGGAAGTCAATAAAACCAAAGGCAAAAATAGTTTTAAAAATCGCATCATCAATGAATCGCGTCCTCACTAGATCGCTACCGGCAAAAGAAAAAAGCCAGCCACTATCTTTTGTAATCGAACCAAAACTCTACTGACACTTTATTCGCGGCATAATCCGAGGGCAGGGGACCAAAAGTGTCAATGCGCTGGATGGCCCGCGTCGCGGATTGGTCGAGCGAAGGTACGCCGCTTGACTGCTCAACCTGAACGTTCGCGGGATGCCCGTCGCGCATGACATCGAAAGTGATGTACACCCGCTGCGCTGTGCTGATGCGCGGATCTACTTCATATTTCAGCCAGTTTTCCGAGACTTTCTGCTGCACCACGTGCACATACCAGGCGTAACGCGAGCCGAAGTCGCCGCCCCCACCGGTGAAGCCGAAGCCTCCTTTGGCGCCGTTGGCGCTGAAGGTGCCATAAGGTCCGCTGACCGGTCCGCCCTGGCCGAAGGGAACTACGTTGTCGGCTTCCTCCACCGGTTCCGGCTTCGCCTTCTGTTGCGTGGCGCTGGTCTTCGGCACCGGTTTGGTCTTCGTAATCTTTTCCGGAATTGGGATCGCGTCCGGCTCTTTCTGTACCTCTACTGGCTTGGGCTGCGATTGCGTAATTCCCTTCGACTCGTTGGCGAGAACGTTTTGGGTCTGGGTCGGAGTGGCCGGGAGCGGGATTGTACTCACCAGGGTGACTCCCATGGCCTCGCCCCCACCACCAGCGCCCCAGCCTTCACCATGGCTGCTCGGGACGACCACCGCGTAGAGCAGGATAGAACCGGCCACGGCAACATGCAGCACCACCGACCAGCTGAGGTTGCGTCCCCAGCGATCATGTTCGAAGAAGATTTCAGCGTTGGCTGCCATGCGCGTCCAGCGGTTGAGTGACGATGCTTACATTGGTGATGCCAGATGATTTCACAGCGTCCATGACGGTGGCGAAAGCGCCGAAGGGCACATCCTCATCGGCGCGGATGAAGATGGACTGGTGCTGCGGGTCGCGAATTTTCTGTTTGAGCTTGGCTCCGATCTCGTTGATGTTGATGGCGTCGTTGCCCAGAAAAACCCGCTGCTGTTTGTTGATGCTAACCACCAGGCGTTCTTCGGTGATCTCTTTCACCGAACGCGTCTTGGGCACATTCACTTCGATCCCGGACTGCAGTACCGGCGCGGTGACCATGAAAATGATCAGCAGCACTAGTACAACGTCCACCAGGGGTGTGATGTTGATATCGGAAAGGGAGGTTTGAGTTCGTCCGTTCGAAGCCGTAAAGGCCATTACCGCTGCACCCCCGGAGCTTCAGCAGTACGGTAAGCGGGTAAGGGTTGCTGGCGCTCGACCGCGTTCAGCATCTCCAGCGCGAAGTCATCGCCGCGGGAGGCGAATTCACGGATGGACCCGCCAATCAAATTGTAGGCGATCACGGCGGGGATGGCGGCGGCCAGTCCAGCAGCGGTGGTAATCAATGCCTCAGAGATTCCTGGTGCCACGGCGCGCAGAGTGGCGGCGCCGGCCGTGCCCAGCCCGTGAAAGGCGTCAATAATGCCCCAAACGGTTCCAAACAAACCGATGAACGGGGTTACCGCGCCGGTAATCGCGAGCCAGGGCAGGTTGCGCTCGAAGCGGCTCAGTTCCTCGGAATTCGCGATCTGCATGGCGCGCTGCACGGCCAGTGGACTCCTGATAGCTCCACTGGAAACTCCTCCCTGACGGCGATATTCCTCAAACCCACCTTCGAAGACTCCCACCAGCGGGCTGGGCCGAAACTGTTCGGCGACGGCACCCACGTCTTGCAGGCGCTGGGCTTTGCGGAAAGCGCGCACAAAACGGCCACTCTGCACCCGGGCCCTCCGCAACACGCTCCACTTGGAAAGAATGATGGCCCAGGAAACCAGGCTGAATATCAGGAGAATGAGCAAGACTGCCTTGGCGACCGGGCCGGTTTCGCCCACCAAGTCAATAATTTCGCCGCCGACCACTGCTGCCAGCAAGGGATACAGATTCATTGGTTTTTAGGAGTATTCCTAATTGAATTATAGACCATGGTGGCGGCCAGATTCGCAGGTGAACACCATCCATTAACCCCGTCCCTGTGCAAAATACGCGGGTCGAGTGGCCTACATCTAAAAAAGCCAGCTTGAAAAAGCCGTATGGAGTGGTAGTTTTTCCAGAGACCCCATGTCGGGTATGCGCGAAATGAAGACCGAAGCGGAAACGCTCGAAGCTGAATTACGAGCAATCGATCTTTGGGACCGGCTGTCTGCGGAATGTCAGCAGCCAGGTGAGATGGACAAGGATGCTTCGAGGGCACGTTTCTTCCGGCGGCTGCAGGTCATCATGCAACTGGAAGGCCTTGCTGCTCACCGGAAGCCTCAGCCAGGCGGCGCTGACAGCAGGAAAAGACCCGCCGTCCTAGGTTCCTGATGGGACGTGAACTCATGTGTCATTTTCATCAACGTCAAGCATCTTGATCAACGTCAAATGCATGGATGTCTTTTTTGCCTCACGCGCGGTTTCGTCAACTGCCGGGCTTCGCGATACTGACAAGTATCCGCCTCGGGGAGGCCCGGGCGGATACAGCCGCATAGTCTTGACGAGCATGACGGCCCGTACGCGCCCTACGTGGGTGTTGCTGACCCACCCGCTTTCTTCGTTGTGCCTACACACGACCTTGTTCGGCTAGAATTGCGGGCATGAACAGAAGAACGTTGTTGCAATCGATTCCCGCGCTCGCCCTTCTCAGTCAAACCGCCTCGGCAGGTCCGCAGGCAAAGAAGGCTGGGTCCGCGCAAACTTCAACAGCGGTATACGAGCTGCGGATTTATCACACCTACGAAGGTAAGCTGGACGACCTGTTAACCCGTTTTCGCGAGCACACCACGCGGCTGTTCGAGAAGCACGGGATCAAGAACGTCGCATATTGGACTCCGACAGATGATCCTTTGAAAGGCAAGACTCTGGTCTACGTGATCGCGCACCCGAGCCGGGACGCGGCCGCGGCGAACTGGAAAGCATTTGGCGAGGACCCGGAATGGCTAAGTGTGCGTGATAAGTCCGAAACGAACGGAAAGCTGGTGGAGAAAGTCGATTCCACTTTCTTGGTTCTGACCGATTTCTCGCCGTTGCTGTGAGCCTGGAGCAAGGGCATCATTTCGCGGCCGTGACGGGTGTCCCGAAGACTTCCTGCTCCAGCTTTTCCGTGGCTGGTTGATCCACGCTCTCCACGATGAGTACGGTGTAGCCTTCCGCCTCGATGACTACCGGTCCCTCTTCGGTGAGCCAGGTGCGCTTGCCGGTTAACTTTTCCAAAGCGGCGGTCTGGACGGCGGGGTCCTTCCCATTTTCTGCGACGTCGTGTACGTGCGTGTAGCGCTTCGCCAATGCCTTGGCATAGATCGCGGCAAACTGGGAGGCTCGTTCGGTATTCGACCAGCGCGACACGTAAAGCAACGCCAACGGTGCGGCGGGATCGCCCTTGGGCCGGGCCGCATAGTAGTAACCGCCCCGCCAGTTTGGATACATCTGGTGCGAGGTCTCGGCGCCTGCGTATTGGTCAATCAGGACCGCGACGTCGAATTCGCCGATGGCGCCTACGTCGAAACGATCGTAATTCTTGAAGATCTGCCGGAAGTCCGGCAGTTGCATCGGCTCCAGGTGCTCCCCGGAGAGATAAGTCTGAGGCTCCATGATCTGACGCGTGGTTCGTGGAGGATTCTGAAACAGTGTGGCGAAAGCTTTTTCTTTGCCGCCCTTGGCCAGCATTTCAGCGATGAAGTCGATGCCATAGCGATAGGGGAAGGTGAGGGCCTCCTTCATGTAAATCGGTGCGTTCTGAAATTGCACCGCATCGGCGGTGCCCACCAGCATTCCCTGCTTCAGGGCTTCGACGACCTGCGGAGAGTCCTTCAGCGATTCGCCTAGCGGCGCCAGCATATAGTCGACCAGGACCACCATGGCCTGGCCTTCGACCACGGCCTGCCGGGTGGTACTGATCTCGTCGTTGGCAATGTCCTGCAAGGTTATTTCTTTCTTCTTATCCAGATCGGCGTCGGCCGGCTTCATGTATTTTTCGAGGCTGAAGGACTGGTCCTGCAGTGCATGCGTGAGTTCATGGGCCAGGACCGGCTTTTGTTGCTCGGCGCCCAGCCAGTCGAGCAGGTTTACGGTTTTGGTTTTAGGATCGTAATAGCCGGCTACTTGCTCTTTCAGCAGAGCCACCAGAAATTTTCCCAGGTCGAAGTCGCGGGGCAGAAGGCCAAATTTTTTAAGCACCAGTTCGGAGCGGCGCAGGCGCTTCGCATCTTCGTCCTCGGAAGTGTGCTTGGTGACGTAGGCTTCCACTTCGTCGCGGCTGACCAGTTGGCGCTTGACCTCATGTTTGATGGGAAACGATGTGTCTTTACTCGCGAAGCGTAGGATCTCATCCACCGAGCGGAAGAGTCTTTCAGCTTCCTGAGGCGAAATTTTCTGTTCTGGTGCCTCTTGTGGGGCGCGGGCGCGCTCGCCCGCGGGGGTTTGGGCCCCGGCAGATGGGCCCGCTTGTGCCCATCCTGCAAGGGCGAGCAGAACAAGAATCAGAATCAGCTTGGGAAATGCGGTAGGAAATCGGTGGTTCTCAGCCTTCCATTTATTCATTGAATTTGAGTTTATACTTTTTTCGGGGGCATCAATCCATGGGTATTAATCTATGAGCATCAATCTCTGGACATCGTCGCAACATGCCCTTGACTACCTGAGCCGGGCCGACTCCATTCCGCACCGGGTTGAAGGCGAATCAGCACTTCTGGAATTCATCCCTCCCACGGCGCAGCGCATCCTCGACCTCGGCACGGGCGACGGACGCCTGCTTGACCTGGTCAAGCTGGACCATCCGGATGCGACGGCGGTGGCGATTGATTTCTCCCCGGTCATGCTTGGCGCTGCGCAAAAGCGGTTTGGAGGCAACTCTTCGGTTGCGGTCATGGCGCACAATCTCGACCGTCATCTGCCTGAGTTGGGCAAGTTTGACGCGGTAATTTCCGGTTTCGCCATTCATCATCTCACTGACGAGCGGAAGCGGGCGCTGTATGCGGAGGTTTACCGTGTGCTGAACCCTGGAGGCGTCTTTTGCAACCTGGAACATGTCAGTTCTCCTACGTCCGAACTTCACGAAGAGTTCCTGCGCCGGATCGGCTGTACGCGGCAGACAGAAGACCCGTCGAACAAGCTGCTTGAGATGGAAATCCAACTAGGGTGGCTGCGTGAGATTGGGTTTGTTGACGTTGATTGCAGTTGGAAGTGGCGGGAACTGGCCCTGCTGGCGGGACGGAAGCCATAGGGGGCAGCCAAGAACCTGGGCAGCGAAGAACTGTGATGGTAAATCTGTTTCATGCTATGCTGCGCTCACCTTCAGCCTGATCTGTGATTCCAGGACGGCCGGTGCTCGTCGAACTGCGGCTTGAAAATTACGCGGTCGTGGACAACCTGGCGGTAGAGTTCGCGCCGGGGCTGAACCTTCTCACCGGCGAAACTGGCGCCGGAAAATCCATCCTGATCGATGCCCTCGCACTCCTGCTTGGCGACAAGGCTTCCACGGACGTGATTCGCTCCGGGGCGGACAAGGCCACGATTTCCGCTGTCTTTGAAGTCGAAAGCGGGGCCGAGAAGACGGTCGCGCAAATCCTTGAAAATAACGGCATCGACCAGGAAGATGAGTCTGTAATTTTGCGGCGGGAGATCGCGGCGGGAGGGAAGGGTCGGGTGTTCGTCAACAATCAGCCGGCCACCGTTGCGGTTCTGCGCCAGCTGGCACCGTATTTGGCCACCATCCACGCGCAGAACGAATCCCTGCTTTCGTTCGATGCGCCCACGCGGCTCCGCCTGCTCGACTCGTTTGCCAATACTCAGGCCGACGCGACCGCGGCTGTGTTTTCCAAATGGAAGGGCCTTCAAACTCGCATCACGGACCTCGAGCGCGATGAGCAGGACCGTTTGCGCCTGCTTGACCTGTGGACGTTTCAGACGCGGGAAATTGAAGACGCCAAACTGCAAGTGGGCGAAGACGAACGACTCGAAATCGACAAGCGTGTGCTCGCCAATGCCGAGAAGATCCACAGCGCGGCCATGAACGCTTTCGATTTGCTCTACGAAGGCAACGCTTCGACCTCAGCTTCTCTCCGGGCGGCGCAGAAGCACATCGCAGAGCTGGCCCGTTACGAGCCAAAATTCCAGGAAACCATGGCTACGCTCGAGACTGCCCGCATCAGCGTGGAAGACGTCGGAGCCAGTCTGCGGGATTATGCCGGCGGCATCGAGGCCTCACCGGAGCACTTGGCGGCAGTGGAAGACCGGCTCGCCGCTCTGCACCGGCTCAAGCGCAAATATGGTCCCACGCTCGAGGAGGTTACGAAGCACGGCGCAGAAGTAAGCCGCAAGCTTTCCGAGATGGAGAACAAGGACGAAATCCTGCGCCAGCTTCGCGCCGGGCTGGCGCAAGCTGCGGAGGAATACCTAAGTGGGGCCCGAGTGATTTCGAAGATCCGCTACGAGTCCGCGCGCAAGCTGGAGAAGCTGGTCGAGGCCGAGATTAGCGATCTGGCTATGAAGTCCAGTTTTCGCATTGAAGTGAGCGGCACCGACGAAGAAGGGAACTGGACGGCCGCTGGTTTCGACCAGGTGGTTTATATGATCGCGACCAACCCAGGGGAGCCGCTGCGGCAGTTGGAACAGATTGCTTCCGGCGGGGAACTATCGCGTGTGATGCTGGCTCTTAAGGCCAGCGTGGAAACGGCCTCGGGCAAAAAGCGAAGTTCGGGAGCGCAGCGCACGCTAGTGTTCGACGAAATTGATACGGGTATCGGAGGCCGGGCGGCGGAGGCGGTAGGGAAGAAGCTCAAGAGCCTTTCCCGGTCGAACCAAGTCCTCTGTGTGACCCACCTGCCACAAATCGCCACATTTGCTGACAATCATTATCTGATCGAAAAGAAAGCCGTCGGCGGGCGGACCCGGACCACCGTCCACCTCATCGTCGGGGAAGAGCGCACCGAGGAAGTCGCGCGCATGCTGAGCGGCGCCAGGCTGACCGAGGCTTCGCGCAAGCACGCCGAGCAGATGTTGAAGACCAACGCCTGAGGGCCGCTGGCTCCACGCCGGGTAGTGTTGGAAATACCCTGGGGGGTTTGATCAGGACGCCGCCAAAGGTCGGCCAAAATACTGGCTGACGTGCTGCTTATCGCCGGTCAGCAAGTGGGAAGCCCTGGCATGGATAGCCGCCTGAAGAAAAGGCTGGTTCTTTCTCCGGCAGCTCTACATCCGAAACGGAGAACCCAAGGTCCGCCTCGGCAGACTGGAAGTCGCGGCGGATTTGGCTCGGGATTTCGGTGGTTACCTGGCTCAGGAGCGATTCGAAGGCCTCTCGGTCAGAGTCGAACATGGAATTCGGGCGTGCTCGGCGTTCTCATTGCGGGTTCCTGCAAGGAAGCCCTGATCGCATGTTGGTGGCCCAGGCGCAAATGGAAAATCTGGTGACTGTCAGCAATGACACGCTAGCGGATGGATATGGCGTGAGCCGAATCTGGCAGGAGCAATTTTCCCCAAACCATTCACTGCCGAATTATCCCCAACCGCTGCTAATCCTATGCATTTCTACGGCTTACGTTGACCAAGTTGGTACTTGTCCGATACTCTAGTTGTCAATCACCCATAGGGGACGTGTACCCTAAGAAGGCAGAGTATGGCGGCACACCAGGACGAAAAGACGTTGCTTTTGCTCAAGCCCCGCGGCTTCTGCGCGGGGGTGGTTCGGGCCATCGATATTGTCCGCATCGCCCTCGAGGCCTTTGGGCCGCCCATCTACGTGCGCAAGGAAATCGTCCACAACCGCTTTGTGGTTGAGGAACTACAAGGCAAGGGTGCCATTTTTGTGGACAGCGTGGAAGAAGTCCCAAACGGGGAACGGGTGATCTACAGCGCCCATGGAGTCTCGCCGGAAGTGCGCGAGGCCAGTGAACAGCGCGGATTGCGGGTGATTGATGCAACCTGCCCGCTGGTAACAAAAGTTCACGTGGAAGCGGTGAAGTTCGCCAAAGAAGGCTATTCGCTGATGTTGATCGGCCACCGCGACCACGACGAAGTGATTGGGACGTTGGGCGAGGCACCCATCGTGACTCAGGTAGTGGGCTCGCCCGACGAAGTGGCTTCGCTTACCGTTGCCGACCCTGACCGGGTGGCATATCTGACTCAGACCACACTGAGCCTGGATGAAACCAGGGACATTATTGCCGCCTTGCGGCAGCGCTTCCCCAACATCAAAGGACCTGCAGCGCAGGATATCTGCTACGCCACGGAGAATCGCCAGGTGGCGGTGAAGCACGTGGCCTCTGACGCTGACCTTTTGCTGGTGGTAGGTTCCGATAACAGCTCTAATTCCAATCGCTTAGTGGAGGTTGCGCGCAATTTGGGCACCGGCTCGCATCTAATTGACAGCTTCCGCAATATCCGGCCGGAATGGCTGCTGGGAGTGAAGACGATCGCGTTAACCGCGGGCGCTTCCGCTCCTGAGTGCCTGGTGGAAGAAGTAGTGAAGTTCCTGGGTACGGAAGGTTTCAGCAACGTGCAGGAAGTTGAAGTCATGCCTGAGAATGTACGCTTTGGTCTGCCGCCGGAGATCGTGGAAGCCATTGCCAGCGCTCCTGCGGCGGCGGAGTAAACAAGCAAATATGGAAGACAACCCCCCCCTATCTTCCGGCGCCTCATCTTTTGGTGCCCCGTCTTTCGGTGCTCAATCTTCTGCGTCTGCCGCACCGCAGATGCGTTTCGGAAAAATCGACGATCTGATCAGCCGGGTTGCCGTCGCCATTGATGGCGCGCGCAACTGCCTGTTTTCCGAGCAGCATGAAGAAGGCTACTGGTGCGGTGAACTGGAAGCAGACGCCACGCTCGAAGCCGACTACATCGTGTTGCACGTTCTTCTGGGCACGGGCAATCCCGAGCGCATGGCCAAGGCAGCGCGCTACGTTCTCGAGCATCAGAACGAAGATGGCGGCTGGAGCATTTATTCCCATGGCCCGTCTAACGTCAGCGCCTCGGTCAAGTGCTATTTCGGACTGAAACTGGCGGGTTACGCCGCAGACCATCCCGAGCTGGTTCGCGCCCGCAAGAAGATTCTGGAAATGGGCGGAGTCACCGAGGTCAACACTTTTACCAAGATATATCTCTGCTTCTTCGGGCAGTACGATTACGACGCGGTGCCGGCCATCCCTCCGGAAATCGTTCTGTTTCCCAAATGGTTTTGGTTCAACATCTACGAGATTTCGTCCTGGTCGCGGGCCATCCTGGTGCCGCTGTCGATTTGCTACGCCAAGAAGCCGTTCAAGAAGATTCCAGAGGAACTGGGCGTGGAAGAGCTGTTCGTCGGCGGGCGCGACAAGTCGCGGATGCATCTTCGCTGGGACAAGAAGCTATTCTCCTGGCGCAACTTCTTCCTCTCGCTCGACCGCTTGACCCACTGGTTTGAGCGGGTGCACATCCGGCCGCTGCGGTCCATTGCGCTGAGGGTGGCGGAGAAGTGGATGCTGGAGCGCTTCGAGATGAGCGATGGGCTGGGCGCGATCTTTCCCTCCATGATGAATTCCATCATCGCCCTGCGCTGCCTGGGATACTCGGTGGACGATCCGCAGGTAATTCGCGCCATGGATGAGTTCGAGAAGTTGGGCATCGAAGAAGGGGAAACCTTCCGTATGCAGCCCTGTAAATCGCCAGTGTGGGATACGGCCTATGCCTTGTTCACGCTGGGGGAAAGCGGTGTTCCGGCAAGCGATTCCCGAATGGTGAAGTGTGCCGACTGGATCCTGCAGAAGCAGGTGCGTATCGCTGGCGATTGGAAAGTGAAGAACAAGAAGGGCCAGCCAGGTGGCTGGTATTTCGAATTCAACAACGAGTTTTACCCCGACGTGGACGACAGCGCTATGGTTTGTCTGGGCCTGACCCATGTGGAGCATCCCAACGGCCGCTACCAGCGCGAGTCCGTACAGCGCGCCATTGACTGGATTCTGTCCATGCAATGCCGGAACGGCGGTTGGGCTTCGTTCGACAAGAATAACGACCGCATGGTGTTCCAGTACGTACCCTTCGCCGATCACAACGCCATGCTAGATCCGGCGACCGTCGACATCACCGGACGCATCCTCGAAATGCTCGCGGCTTACGGCTACGACAAGAATCATCCCGCGGTAAAGAAGGCGATCCAGTTCATCCGCCATGAGCAGGAACCGGATGGTTCCTGGTTCGGACGTTGGGGTGTGAACTATATCTATGGGACCATGCTGGTGCTGCGGGGTCTGGAAGCGATGGAAATTGACCACCACGAACCGTACGTACAGCAAGCCGCCGAGTGGATACGGATGGTGCAGAACCCCGATGGTGGATGGGGAGAAACCTGTGGCTCCTACGACGATCCTAATACCAAGGGCGTGGGACCGAGCACTCCGTCGCAGACGGCGTGGGCCATCCTGGGCTTGTTGGCCGCGAAGGATACCCGCAGCGACTGCGTGGTTCGAGGCATCGCCTATCTTGTGCGCTCGCAGAAAAAGGATGGCTCCTGGGACGAGCCCCATTTCACCGGCACGGGTTTCCCGCGCGTGTTCTACCTGATGTACCACATGTACCGGCAATATTTCCCGCTGATCGCGCTCACTACCTACAAGAAAGTCATGGTGGAGAGAAGCAGCGGTTAGCCCTCAGCATTCAGCCGGGCGCGAGAGTTGCCGGTTTTCGAGAAACCAGCAAACGGTGCAGCGGCTGAGTGCCGAATGCTAGCTTTTGTCACCGGCGCGACAGGGTTCGTGGGCAGCCATGTGGCCCGCGCTCTGGGCGACGGCGGTGCCGATCTGCGGTTCCTGGTCCGCTCCAGCAGCGATCTTAGGAATATTCTGGAACTGAAGGCGGAGCGAGTGACTGGGGACCTGCGTAACCCGGCCTCACTGAAGAAGGCGGTGGCGGGTTGCGACGTGGTATTTCACGTTGCCGCAGACTATCGGCTGTGGGTCCGCGACCCGGACGAGATGTATCGCTCAAATGTCGAAGGCACGCGGGGGATTCTGCAGGCGGCACGGGAAACGGGGGTACGCCGGGTGGTTTACACCTCCAGCGTTGCCACCATGGGGTTCACTTCCAGCGGCGATGTGGCGGATGAGCGCTCGCCGGTGTCCTTGGCCAATATGATCGGCCATTACAAGCGATCGAAGTTCATGGCGGAGCAGGTGGCGATCGAGGCGGGTAAATCGGGGATGGACGTAGTGGTGGTGAATCCTACGACTCCAGTGGGCGAGCGCGACATCAAACCGACACCCACAGGCCGCATCGTCGTGGATTTCCTGAAGAAGAAGTTCCCCGCTTACGTCGATACCGGGCTGAATCTGGTGGACGTTGCGGAGTGTGCCCGGGGCCATGTGGCTGCGCTGGAGAAGGGAAGAAGCGGTGAGCGCTACATTCTGGGCGGTGAAAACCTGACTCTGAAGCAGATTCTGGATAAGCTGGCCGTCATCACCGGACTGCCATCGCCCAAGATCAGAGTTCCGTACGTGGTTGCGCTGGCTACCGGGGCGGTGGATCAAGTGGTCACAGGTTACATTCGCAAGCGCGAACCGCGCGCGACCATCGACGCGGTGCGCATGGGACGGAAAAAGATGTTTGTGTCGTCCAGCAAGGCGGAGCGGGAGCTGGGATGGCAAACGGTCCCGGTAGACGGCGCGCTACGCCGAGCGGTGGAGTGGTTCCAGGCCAATGGATACGCTTAAGGGATGGGAGCAGCGAAGACTGTGTGGGACCGGGTCTCAGACCCGGTCAGGCCGAGCGAAGCTCGGCGGGATTTGGATACTTGCCTAACACCTCAAAAGTCGCCATCGTAGCCGCCCTGGAGCGCGAGGTGCGTCCGCTTGTTAAGCGCTGGCGGCCGGTCGAGCGTGAATACGACGGTCGGAGGTACAAATTCTTCGAGAACGAGCGCGCGGTGCTGGTTTGCGGCGGCATCGGACCGGAAGCGGCGCGGCGGGCGACCGAGGCCATCATCAATCTCTACACACCGATCATGGTGCAGTCTGCTGGTTTTGCCGGAGCGCTGGATTCCACGCTCAGAGCGGGCGCGGTGCTGACTCCAATTTGCGTCATTGACGCTAAAGATGGAAGCCGGGTTGAGGCCGGTGTGGGGCATTGGGTTGTGGTCAGCGTTGATCGGACGGCAAGCATCGAGCAGAAAGCCAGGTTGGCCAAGGCATACTGGGCGCACGCAGTTGACATGGAAGCGGCCGCGGTGGCTCGTGGCGCCCAGGCTCACGACATTACCTTCGTCGGGCTCAAGGTGATCTCCGACGAAGCTGACTTTGAGATGCCATCTATCGATCGATTTATCGCTGGCGACGGGACGTTTCGGACCGCAGCATTTGCCGCCTTCGTGGCGGTTCGCCCCTGGCTTTGGCGGCGCGTGATTCAGTTGGCCAGAAACAGCGCAACGGCGGCGAACGCGCTTTGCGGGTGGTTGGATCAATACAACCACGATGCGGAAGAATTGGAGAATTCGGAGCCGGGATTGCGTCCAATCCCTGAGAGCCGGGACTAGCCTATGGCGATGGCTGGGCAATTCGCGATTGAAGAACGCACGGGGACGATACCTGCGACCATGCAGGCTGCGGTGTATCGCGGGGTGAATGAGGTTCGCCTGGAGACGGTTGCGGTGCCGCAGATAGCTGCAGGCGAATTGCTCCTGCGGGTACACACCTGCGGGATTTGCGGCACCGACCTGAAGAAGATCGCCACGGGCTCGCATTCCGCGCCGCGGATTTTTGGCCACGAGACTTCGGGTGTGGTTGCAGCCGTGGGTGGGGGGGTGCGAGAGTTTAAGCAGGGCGACCGAGTGGTGGTGTTTCATCATGTCCCTTGCAGGAATTGTTTTTATTGCCGACGCAAAACTTTTGCGCAGTGCGAAACCTACAAGAAGGTGGGCTGCACCGCGGGATTTGAACCCTCGGGCGGCGGTTTTGCTGAATATGTGCGGGTGATGGACTGGATTGTACGGCAGGGTACAGTGCGGATTCCGCTGGACGTTTCCTTTGAACAGGCGTGTTTTTTGGAGCCGGTCAATACCTGCATGAAGGGGATCGAAAGGCTGGGTTTGCAGGTCGGCGAGACGGTTGTAGTGATAGGTCAGGGTCCGATCGGTATCATATTGAGTGTACTGGCTAAGCGGACGATGAATGCGGGTATAGGCGGGAGTTTTTACAGCCACTTCGGAGGCAAATCCGATTCCGGCCCTAACGAGGACGCTAGGGTCGATGGCGAACCTAGAGGCGCCGACGCAAATGGGTCCATGGTAGTAACTTCCGATTTGTATCCTCAGAGGCTTACAATATCTACAAGTTACGGCTTGGGGAACAGCGTTGATGCCTCACGTGCCGACCTGGTGGTTGCGGTACGGGAGCTGACCGAAGGACGGGGCGCAGATGCGGCCGTCCTGGCGGTGGGTGGTAACGGTCTAATCCGGACTGCGATGGACGCGGTACGTCCTGGAGGCCGGGTTTTGCTGTTCGCGCAAACAGTACACGGGGACGCCACTTTTGACCCCGGCGCGGTCTGCGTGGATGAGAAAACGTTATTGGGGTCTTACAGTGCTTCGGTTGAGCTGCAAGAGGATTCAGTGCGATTTGTGATGAGCCGTGAAATGGATTTGGAACGGTTGATCAGTCACCGGTTCTCTTTGTCGCGCAGCGTAGAAGCTCTGGACCTGGCTGCCCATCCCCAACCTGATTCGATGAAAATAGTTATTCAGCCGGGCGGCTCGGGGGAAGGAAGTCGAGCGTGAACGGTAAGATGACAGCAGCAGTCCTCTATGGCAAAGAGGATCTGAAGATTGAAAAAGTGCCGATTCCCCGCGTAGGTGACGGGGAAGTACTGGTCAAAGTGCAAGTCGCGTTGACCTGCGGAACCGACTTGAAGGTCTATCAGCGTGGCTACCACGCGCGCATGATCGTCCCGCCGGCGCTGTTTGGGCACGAATTGGCCGGCGTGATCGAAGAAGTCGGAAACAACGTGCGAGGTTTCAGGAAGGGTATGCGGGTGGTGGCGCTGAACTCGGCGCCCTGCCAGATGTGCTTCTACTGCTCCAAACACCAAGAAAACCTTTGCGAGGACCTGTTGTTCAATAACGGAGCCTACGCTGAGTACATTCGCATTCCGAAGCGAATCGTTGAAACCAATATGTTGGCGGTGCCCGCCGACGTGACTTACGAAGAAGCAGCAATGGTGGAGCCGCTGGCTTGCGTTTTGCGCGGACTACACGAAACCAAGGTCGAGATCGGCGACACGGTGACGGTAATTGGTGGCGGGCCAATCGGGCTGATGTTTGTGCAGGTCGCTAAGGCCACCGGTTGCAATGTGATTTCCGTGGTCAAGCGCGATTCCCAGGTGGCGGCCGCCAAACGGATGGGAGCGCACGAAGTGGTGCAGATCACCAAGGTGAAGGATGCGGTCGAAGCCGTGCGCGTGATTTCGCCGGAAAAGCGCGGCAGCGATGTGGTGATTGAAGCAGTGGGGCGGCCCGAAGCATGGGAGTGGGCTATTGACATGGTGCGCAAGGGCGGCACAGTCAACTTGTTCGGCGGCTGCGCCAGCGGGACTAAAGTCCAATTGGATACCAACCGCCTGCATTATTCAGAAATGACTTTGAAAGCTACGTTTCATCACACCCCAGAGACGGTGCGCAAGGCGTTCGCACTGATTGCAGAGAAGAAGATTCGGTCTACCGACTACATCACCGGAGAAGCGCCACTTTCCCGATTACAGCAGGTGCTTCGCCACATGCTGAATCGCAACGGCGATATCAAGACGGCCATCATTCCTGGCCATTGAGGCTATTGCGCAGCCAAGAGACGTAGCAAGCTACGCCTCTACAACAAAAAGAATTTCGTAGAGACGTTGCTTGCAACGTCTCCCTCTTGGTTCGAATCGGCGCACCGTTCACCGGGGACGAACTGACTAATGTCAACCATGGCCAGCAACGATTCCCGGAGCGCATCCATTTCCGCCGGATCGGCGGGGTGGAGCAGACTTCCGGCGGAATATGCGATTCCCGAGCGGGCGTGTTCTCCGGCTGAGGCCCAGGAATATTGCCGCCGGCTGGCCCGTAGTCACTACGAAAATTTTTCGGTCGCCAGCTGGTTCCTGCCGCAGCGGCTGCGCCAGCACTTTTTCAATGTTTACGCTTATTGCCGTATTGCCGACGACCTCGGCGATGAAGCCGGTGATCCCGAGACCTCGCTGCAATTGCTGGACGAATGGCAAGCGGAACTTGATGCCTGCTATGCCGGCACCCCACGGCATCCGGTGTTTGTCGCCCTGGGCGCGACGGTACGCGAGTTTGACATCCCCCGGCAGCCCTTTGCGGATTTGCTGCAGGCTTTTCGTCAGGACCAGACCGTTACCCGCCACGAAACGTTCGAGGAATTGGCCGCTTACTGTCGCTACTCGGCCAATCCAGTGGGCCATCTGGTTCTCTACCTGTGCGGGTATCGCGATGCGGAACGCCAGGCGCTTTCCGATTGCACCTGCACTGCGTTGCAGTTGGCCAACTTCTGGCAGGACGTCAGCGTGGATTATTCCAAGGGACGAATTTATCTGCCGCTCGAAGATTTGCAGCGCTACCAGGTGAGCGAGGAGGAGATTGCCGCCGCCCGAAACACTCAGGCATTCTGCGAACTGATGCGATTTGAAGTGCAGCGGGCGCGCGATTGGTTCAGCCAGGGCTGGCCGCTGTCGGGGCGGGTGGATCGCGAGCTAGCGGTCGACTTGGAGTTATTCACGCGGGGCGGGCAGGAAATTCTGAATGCGATTGAACGGCAGGGGTATGCTGTGCTGGGGCGGCGTCCTGCGATTTCGAAAGCGCGCAAGCTCGCGCTGGTGGCGCGCGCCGCGCTGGGGAAGCTGTTATGAGCGCCGCGGTGCAGCCGATGCCATCTCCGTTTTCCCCGAACTCCTCGCAAATTGCCGTGGCCTATTCGGTGTGCCGCAGTATTACGCGCTCGGCGGCAAAGAATTTTTACTACGCCTTTCTGGTTCTGCCCACGGCCAAACGCCAGGCTCTGTGCGCGGTGTACGCCTTCATGCGGCGTTGCGATGACATCAGCGACGATGCCAAGGTGCCAGCGTACGAAAGACGGCAGAAACTGGAGGCCTGGCTCGACGCCTTTCACCACGCTCAATCGGGCAGTCCGACAGACGATCCAGTGCTGCTTGCGCTCACCGACACTCAGCGCCGCTACAAAATTCCCATCGAGCTGCTCGATCAGTTGGCATACGGCACGGGGATGGACATCCAGGAAAGTGCCCGCGGGGTGGAGACGCTTCAGGTTCTTTATCGGACATTTGGAGATCTGCGCATCTATTGTTACCGGGTCGCTTCGGTGGTGGGACTGGTATGCATCCGGATCTTCGGTTATCGGGATGCGGCGGCGGAACCGCTGGCGGAAAACCTAGGGCTGGCGTTTCAGCTGACCAACATCATTCGCGATATCAAGGAAGACGCGGGCATGGGAAGAATCTACCTTCCTGCCGAGGATCTGGCCAGCTTCAGGATTGCAGCGGAGGAGTTTCACCAGACCGCGATTCCCGAGCGATTGCGATGGCTGTTGGCGGCCGAGGCGGATCGAGCCCGCGAATACTACGGTGCCGCCACGGACCTGATGCCGCTGATCGATGAAGACAGCCGGCCTGCGCTCTGGGTTCTCGTGAGCATTTACGCGAGGCTGCTGGAAAAGATCGCGGAGCGCAAATATGACGTCTTCGGCAAAAAGATCAATCTTACGGTCCGCGAAAAAGTCCTCATCCTCGGAAAGGGTCTGCTTAAACGCCTGACTTGATGACCGAGCCCTGGACACAATCTCCTAAAGTTGCGGTCGTAGGGGGCGGCCTGGCGGGGCTGGCCGCGGGTTGTGCGCTGGCGGAGAGTGGTCTGCGGGTCACCCTTTTCGAAAAGCGTCCTTACCTTGGGGGACGGGCGTCATCCTATCAGCACCCGGGCACCGGCGAAGTGGTAGATAACTGCCAGCACGTTCTGCTCGGTTGCTGTACCAACCTGATCGAGTTCTACCAGCGCATTGGGGCCGAAGACAAAATCCGCTGGTATGACCGCATGACTTTTCTTGAGCCCGGGGGCCGCGCCTCGGTGATTCAGCCGTCGACCCTACCAGCTCCGCTGCATACGGCTCCCTCCTTTCTGCGTGCCGCCTGCCTGAATCTGCACGACAAAGTGGCGATCGCAGTTGCGCTTGCCGCCCTTACGCCCGTTGTGCCACGCGATACGGGCGAATCGTTCCTGCAGTGGTTGCGCCGTCACGGACAGACTGAACGGGCTATCGAACGCTTCTGGAAAACCGTGCTGGTAAGCGCGCTGAACGAAGAGATCGATCTAATATCGATTCCTTACGCCGCGCAGGTAGTACGCGAGTCGTTTCTGAAATCCCTGGCCGCTGGACGCATGGGCGTGCCGACCGTTCCGCTGACCGAGCTCTTCAGCCGGGGAGGCGAATATATTTCCGCCCGCCGTGGGCAGTTGCGGTTCCGGGCGAGCGTGGAGTCGTTCCGGGCAGAGTTCGCCGATGTAAGGTTGCTGATGGCGGGCGGCGAAGAGGCGTTTGATTTCGTGGTCATGGCGGTGCCGTTTGACGTGTTGTCGCGTATGCTGCCGCAAACTTCGGCGGCGGAGCCGTTGCGCCAAACGCTGGGACGGTTCGAGACTTCGCCGATTACCGGCATTCATCTGTGGTTCGATCGTCAGATTACCGATCTGGAGCACGCCGTGTTGTTGGATCGCACGATTCAGTGGATGTTTCACAAATCGAAATTGCTGGAAGCGAGGGTTTCGGGCGAATCCGATGGCCGGGCGGGATGCCCCCCCCACAGCCCGGGGGGCGCCGGCGCTACGCAAGCCAACAGCTACGTGGAGCTCGTAGTAAGTTCATCCAAGACCCTGGTGGAGAAGTCCCGCGCGGAGATTGTTGATATGGCGCTCTCCGAGCTACGCGAGTTTTTTCCCGGGGCGCGGGCCGCAAACCTGGTGAAGTCTACCGTGATCAAGGAAGTCCACGCCACCTATTCGCCGCGACCGGGGATCGAAATTTACCGGCCGCAGCCGGAGACGGTGTGGCCGCGCGTCTTCCTCGCCGGGGACTGGACCGCAACCGGCTGGCCTGCCACTATGGAGGGAGCGGTGCGAAGCGGATATGCGGCCGCTCAGTGCGTGGCGCGAGTAGCTGGACGACGCAATGCGGCGTTCCTGGTGCCGGATTTGCCGGCGTCGGGCTTCATGCGGCTGTTCGGTTGACCTGCCAGCACTCACGGAGATCGGGCATCTCATCTTGCGCTCGCGGATTAAGGTAGTAGGCATGCTCACAACGATACTGCTCTTTTGCTTTCTGCTCGGGTGCGTGGCTGGACTGCGCTCGCTCACAGCTCCGGCAGCTGTCTGTTGGGGTGCCCATCTGGGCCGGCTGCACTTTGCGGAAACCAGACTTGCGTTTTTGGGCCATATCGCGACCTTGATCATTTTTACGCTGCTGGCCCTGTTGGAGCTGGTCGCCGATAAGCTGCCGAAAACTCCGGCGCGAACCGCAACTCCGGGCCTGATTGCCCGCATTTTGACGGGTGCGTTCTGCGGCTCCGCGCTTGCTGTGAGCGCCGGCGCGAGTCTGATGGTGGCCGCAGTTGTCGCTATCGTCGGCGCCCTGGTCGGGACGTTTGCCGGCTACAACATTCGCCACGGTCTGGTCACCCGGGCGCATTTGCCTGATTTCGCTGTGGCGCTGGTTGAAGACGTAATCGCGATCGTGGGCGGCCTCCTCATCGTCTCTCATCTCTAAACGGCTGTACTCTCAAACTCCGGCCTCACCCTGGTGAGGTACCCAAGGGGCCTCGATGGCGGAACCGACAAAACCCGTAGTAGCGAGATACGACGCGATCATTCTCGGTTCCGGGCAGGCCGGCAATCCGTTGGCGAGTGCGCTGTCGGCGAAGGGCAAACGCACCGCCATGATCGAACGGGCGGCGGTGGGTGGAACCTGCGTCAACTACGGCTGCACACCAACCAAGACGCTGGTGGCCAGTGCAGAGGTCGCTTATATGGCTCGCCGCGCTCTGGAGTATGGCATCAAGGTCGGCAATGTATCGGTCGACATGCCTGCGGTACGTGAACGGAAGCGCGGCATGGTGAAGAAGTGGCGTGACGGTAGCGAGAAACGTCTGCGGGAGGCAGATCTTGTCGACCTGATTTACGGAGAGGGATCTTTCGTCGGGCCGAAGCAGGTGCGAGTGCGGTTAAACGATGGCACGGAGAGAACACTCACCGCGGACCTGATCGTCATTGACACCGGGCTGACGGCCAACATACCGCCAATCAAGGGGCTTGCAAGTGTCGCTTATCTTGACAACGCGAGTGTCATGGAGCTCGGCGAGGTACCGGAGCACATGCTTGTGCTCGGGGGCGGCTACGTTGGACTTGAGTTTGCGCAGATGTTACGGCGCTTCGGCAGCCGGGTGACGATAATTCAAAACGGAAAGCAGCTGCTGGCGGGGGAAGACTCAGATATCGCCGACGAGGTTACGGCAATTCTCCGACAGGACGGGGTCGAGATCTTGCTAGAGGCCAAGACCGAGACAGCGTCGACCACCGAAAAAGGCATTTGCCTAAGCGTCAAGGTCAAGGGTGAGAGCACGGAACTGGCGGGAACCCACCTGCTGGTCGCCGCTGGCCGCCGCCCGAATACTGAGAGGTTGAATCTCGCGGCAGCCGGCATCGCTACGGACGACCGTGGGTATGTTCGAGTGAACGACAAACTGGAAACGTCCGCACCTGGCGTCTACGCGGTTGGAGATGTGAACGGCGGTCCGGCATTCACTCATGTTTCGTATGACGACTTCCGCGTCTTGCAGACCAATCTGCTGGAGGGCGGCAATCGCAGCATAGCCGGGCGCCTGTTCCCGTACTGCGTGTTTATCGATCCGCAGCTTGGGCGCATTGGGATGAGTGAAAACGAGGCTAAGAAGCAAGGTAGAAAGGTACGTGTCGCCAGGCTTCCGATGACCTCAGTCGCGCGGGCCCATGAGACCGGACGGACTCGCGGTTTCATGAAAGCGCTGGTGGACGCGAAGACCGAAGAGATTCTGGGGGCGGCAGTCCTGGGCGCTGAGGGTGGTGAGGTCATGTCCATAATCCAGGTTGCCATGATGGGCAAGTTGAAATACACAGCGTTGCAGAGCGCAATTTTCGCGCATCCCTTGTTCGCGGAGTCGCTTAACAACCTGTTCAATAATATCCAGGGTGAGTAAACAACTTAGGGGAAAGGATCGGAGCGGAATGAAGCTAGTCTCATTGAACGTCGGACTGCCGCGAGAAGTGACGTGGCGGGGAATGAACGTTACTACGGGCATCTTCAAGCATCCGGTCGAAGGCCGCTGGGCCCTGCGCAAGTTGAATTTGGACGGCGACCGCCAGGCGGACCTGACTGTTCATGGGGGCCAGTTCAAGGCGGTTTACTGCTACCCACTGGCGCACTACGACTACTGGAAGAAAGAGTTGCCCGGCCGGGAACTGCCTATGGGCAGTTTCGGAGAAAACTTTACTATTGATGGCCTGCTGGAAGACTCGGTGCATTTGGGCGATCGGTTCTCGGTCGGTTCGGCGGAAGTAGTCGTGACCCAGCCTCGCCTGCCTTGCTACAAGCTCGGGGTAAGATTTCAATCGGACGATATGGTGAAGCGCTTTCTCGCCAGCGGACGGATGGGTTTTTACCTGGCCGTAACCCGCGAAGGGGAAGTCGGTGCGGGGGATGAGATCAAGATAGTTGCCCGCGATCCGAACGCCGTACTGGTTACGGAAATCACCCGATTGTATATTGCGAAACGATACGGGGAGGATGATTTGACTGTGGTGCGGCGCGCTTTGCGGGTTGCGGTATTGCCCGAGAGTTGGAAGGAATACTTTCGGGAGCGGCTGGGCCGGGCGCGGATGGAAGGATGAAGGTTGCAATGACGGACGAGCCGCGCAGCAACCGACTCTGTCACCCGGCCAGAGACTCAATCGCCTGCACCGCGTCCGGGGGCAGCGTCAGATCCCGGCTGGCCAAATCCTGCTTCATGTGTTCGGCGTCGGAGGTGCCCGTCAGCGGCAGTATCCCGACGGCTTGCGAAAAGCTGAATACGACCTGGGCCGGAGTTACTTGGGCGCTTGCGGCGAGGTCGACGATCAGAGGATGGCGCAGCACTTCAGCATTCGCGGTGAGAAGCGAAAAGCCCTGATAGATGATGTTCCGCTCCCCGCAGAACGATCGTATATCGCGGTCCCAGCCGAGGCGGGCGTAGCAGCGGTTTTGCACGAAGGCGGGACCTTCCGAGTGAACGGCGGCCATCTGCGCAAGCTGCTGCAGGGAGACATTGCTCACGCCGAGCAGACGCGTGCGTCCGGCGTCGCGCTCCTTCCTCATCGCCTCCCAAACCTCGGAGTCGGCATGGGTCCAGTCGCAGCCGGAGGAGGGCCCGTGCAGCACGTAGCTGTCCACGTAGTCGGTCCCGAGATGTTCGAGGGAACTGGCCATTGACTGAGCGACCTGCACCGAAAGGATGGCCGCGGGATCGTATGGCAGCCGGTGGTCTTGCCCGCGCTGATAAGTGAATTTCGTCTGCAGAAAAAGATCTGCTCGGGTTGCCACTCCGGCGCTGTAGGCGGCGGCCAACCCCTGACCGACCCGGTCTTCGAAGTAGTGCCGTCGCTGGTTGGCGGTGTCGATGCCGCGGAAGCCCATGCGGAGCGCCACCTCGGTGAGAGCCGGAGTACGGTCTTCCTTCCAAGCGGTGCCGTAGAGAAAGTCGGGAACGGATGAAGTTGGCCTGGTTGGCATCGCGCTAATGTAGCCTGACCCTTTCCATGGTTGGTGTCGGGAACGAGAATTGCGAGATGATCGTGATTCGTGAGCCAACCCGCATTCTCCGTGATACTGCGGGGGGCTAGATGTACTCGACAAGAGCCATGAACCCGAAATCCATGTGCAGCTGCTGATGACAGTGGAATAGAGTAAGCCCGGGATTATTCGCGACGAAATCAACTTCAACTTCCTGATAGCCGCCGACCATCACTAGATCCTTCATCACACCGGAAGTTGGCTGCCCGGCCACTCGAGTCAGTTCGAAACTATGGCGATGAAGATGGATAGGATGGATGTCATCACTTGCGTTCCGCATACGCATCCGGTACCGCTTGCCTTCCTTCACACGAAACATGGGTTGCATACGATCTCTTGAGAAAGCGACACTGTTGATCGTCCATCGATTGAAGCCATCCTGCGCGGCGTTTTGCTTGGCAAAGGTCATTTCGAAGACTTCCTCCGGCTCTGGAATCGACGCTCCTGCATTGCCAAAATGAGCGTAATTCCAGCGGAACGGCTTCGGAGCAATCCACTGTGGTGTGCCCTTTCGGCCGGCATACTCCACCACGATACCCATGCCGTGATGACGGTCGTCGTCTGCCAGATCGCCCATGATCCAAATACCGGGGTGTCGCATCTCGACAATCGCGCTGACCCGCTCAGCCGTGCCCAGCCAGAGTCCCGGCGCGCGGATCAGCTTGGGGATTGGATTGCCATCCAAGGCGATGACTGTGAACGTGTGTCCGGGTAGCGCCAGGCTGCGAATCTCGGTTGCGCTCCCGTTCAGGACGTGGAGCAGTATTCGCTCGCCGTACTTCACCCGTATGGGTTCGCCATGACCCAACATACGTCCATTGATGGTGAAGGAGCCATACCCAACCTCAAAGCCATGAGGCATACCCTTCGCGAGGGAGGCTTTCATGGCATTCTCACCGGCATCTTTCAGACTCCTTACTGTTGCTGCTGGCGCCAGGAAATCCATCGCCATGTCACCACCGCGGCTGTACCTGGGCTCGAATTCCTTCAAAGTCAGAAAGGCTTCGCGATCATAATTGCCGGGATTGTTCTTCGGTTCGATGTACACCGGACCGACGAGACCGCTGTATTGCCCTAGGCTTAGATCCACCCCAGAGTGCACATGAGTGTGGTAGAAGCGATACCCGGAAGGCCGGGGAATAAACGAAATGCGGCGGCTCCCATTGGGGGGCGATGAAGGGAGTGCCTTCTTCGGCCGCGCCATCGACATCCGCGGAAACAAACTGCCCGTGCCAATGCAACTGCTCCGGCGTGTCCGTTTGGTTGTGAACGTCGATGGTTACTTGCTGACCCTCTGCGAAGCGAAGCAGGGGCCCAGGAAACTGGCCATTGTAGGTGGTCGCGGAAATGATGCGATTCGGTGCAAGTTCAATCGGCTTGACGGCGATGGTGAGGTCGTAGTCCGCGGTACTGTTGTTCTGGCAGACAGTTCCTTTCGGGTGCACCATGGCCCGCTGGCTAAAGACGTTGGTGGAAGAGAGCAAGGATCTTCCCGCAACGGTACCAGCCGCCTTGAGGAAGCTCCGACGTGAGAAGCAATAACGGGGCATTGCATTTCTCGAAGGGACTAGTCTAAAGTCTAGGCCGCCAGTAGCGCCACGCCGCCGGCCACCAGTAGTGCTGCCATCCAGCGGCGATGATCTACGCGTTCGTGCAGAAATATCCTGGCTGCAATTGCATTGGCTACGAAGGTAAGCGACGCCGAGGCCGGCGCTACCAGGCTCACGTCCGCCCAGGACAGGGCGAAGAGCAGGCTGTAGAATGCCAGCGCCATCATGAAAATTCCCAACAGAAAGCCGGGATTGCGCAGGATGCGGCCAGCCACAGATAGCAGGCCGGTGCGGCGCCAGAGTTCGCCTACGTCGCCAACGCGCTTCATGGCGCGCGAAAGCAGGACATCCCCAGTGGTTGAGGCGAGGACGACGGCCAGAATCGCTCCCCACGTGTAGGCGTGCTTCATGACTCCATCCTTGAGCCGACGGGCTCCGGGACGCCCTTGGCGGTGTCTTCATCAGGGGGATGCGTCAAGGCCGGGCCTCGGGTGACGAACCCGACGCCCGCCGAGATCAAGCCGATACCCAGCCAGCGCATCGTGCTTACTTGTTCGTGCAGCAGGAACCGGGCGATCAGCGCGAGTAGCACATATCCCAGCGATGTGGCGGGCAGAACGTAGGTGAGGTCAGCCCAGGAGAGGGCGGTCATGTAGGCGGCGAAGAATGCCAGCAAAAACAAAATCCCCAGGGCGATCCAGGGATTCAGGATGGTCAGAATGATGTCGGGCAGGCGCGGCAAAGAAATATTGCCTATTTGCTGCATGCCGCGAGCGAGAAAAGAATCGCCGATCGCCGCAAACAAGGTCACACCGGCGAGCACCAGATACTTACGGAAGGTCACACTGTCTTTCCCTAGGACGTTGCGAACAAATGCGCTGCAGGACGAAACCGCAAACCACGGCAGTTAAAGCCGGAATTGTTTCAGCGCCTGACCACCACGATTGGAACTGCCGAAGAACTCCAGTTCGCTGTAAAAACGTAGCAAGCTAGGTCTCTATAGACAACACCTCAAACGCCGCAATCCTCCCGCTGGAGGTTGCCAAGGACAGCCCTTCGCCAACCTGCTAGGCCTTGGCTGGCTCCGCCACTGTCGCGGCCTCTGCTTTTTCGCGTTTCTCCTTAACCCACTTGTTCCGGGACGCGCGCAGCTTGAGGAAGCTCCGGGCCTCCTTGTACAGCCGCTTGCGCTCGACGCCATCGAATACCGCCTTCCTGAGAATGCGGTAGATGGCCTTGGGCCGGAAATAGTATTCGTCGTAGAAGCGATGGACGGCGCCCATGATTTCATCCGCGGGCAAGCCCGGATATTGGATCTGGGCAAGTTGGTGCCCGCCCTCGTCGACCATCTTGGTGTCAGATACCATGAAGCCGTTTTTCACCGCGAAGTCGTAAAGCTCAGTGCCGGGATAGGCGTGGGCCACCGAGACCTGGATGGTTTCGACGTCCAGCTCCTTGGCGAAGGCAATCGTGTTGTTGATGGTTTCGTGCGTCTCCCCGGGCAGGCCCATGATGAAATCGCCGTGGATGACCAGGCCAAGTTTGTGGCAGTCTTTCGTGAACTGGCGGGCGCGCTCGAGGGTGGCGCCCTTCTTGATGTTCTTCAGAATCTGCTGGTCGCCTGATTCATAACCGACGATCAAAAGGCGGCAGCCCGCTTCCTTCATGGCCTTCAGCGTCTCGAAGTCAGTAGTCACGCGCGAAGTGCAGGACCAGGTGAGATTCAGCGGCTTCAGCTTGGCGCATAGCTCGACCGTGCGTGCCTTTTGAATGTTGAAGGTGTCATCGTCAAAAAAGAATTCCTTGACCCAAGGCCAGTATTCCTTGGCCTTGGCCATTTCGCGGGCCACGTCGTCGGTGGATCGCTTGCGCCAGGCATGGCCGCTGGTGGTTTGGGGCCAGAGACAGAAAGTGCACTGTGCCGGGCAGCCGCGAGTGGTGTACAGCGAAACGAACGGATAAAGCAGAAACGGAACGTTGTAACGCCGGGGATCGAGGTCGCGGTAGTAAACATCGGTGACGTGGGGCAGCGCGTCCAGATCCTGAATCTGCGGACGGTCGGGATTGTGTACGACCGCTCCATCCTTGCGATAGGAAATGCCCAGAATTTTCTCGATTGGATTGCCTTGCGCGAACTCGACCACGGAATGATCGAATTCCTTGCGGCAGATAAAATCAATCGCCGGGCAATCTTTCAAGGTTCGTTCCGGAAGGACAGTCACGTGAGGGCCAACGAATGCGATCTTGATCGGGGGATTTGCTTCCCTAATCTTGCCCGCCAGCTGGATATCGCCGGGGAAGCCCGGCGTGCTGGTATAAAGCACCAGGAATTCATAACCCTGCGCAATCTTAATGGTCTCCTCCGAGGAGACGTGGTGGGCGGGAGCATCCAGCAGGCGCGCGCCCTCAAGCATTCCGGCGGGATAGGCCAGCCAAACCGGATACCAATAGGACTCAATCTCACGAGTGGCGGGCCACCGTGAGCCCGCTCCGCCATCAAAGTTTTCAAACGACGGCGGGTTCAGAAAAAGTGTTTTTAAAGGCATAATTGTGAGTACCTTATACTAACATTTCGGCACCGATTTTGCGGGCACCCCCAGGTACAAGTCAGGTACATTCCGGGGAACTGGGAGCGAACCGCGCCGAGCCATCAACTCTCGCCTATCCAAGCACTTATAGCTAGCTGAGGATTAGACTACGTGGCTTCTGCCATGGGCTCAAGGATTTTGGATCGAATAGCCAATTCGATGCCCTGGGGAGGGAAAATCCGGACTTCGGCGTGTAAACGCACATCCGGGCTACTTGCCGACTCCAACCCAGCCTTCCAACCCGCCCGTAGCTCGCAGCAGCGTGATTCTGGCTCGCTCCAGTTGAAAGTTTGCGTCCTGCAAGGAGTTGTAACGCTCGCTGGACTGCTCGCGCGCATCCTGTACCTCATGCCAGCCGACCGTGCCTGCATCCAGCCGGACCTGCAGTGATTCGAGGTCCGATTGCGCGACCCGATACTCGAGGTCCGCGACCTCCTGCGCGGCTGCCATCTGTTCGACCGAGCGCTGCAGTCTTAGGGTTTCTTCAGATACTTGATTCTTGGCAGCTTCCGCATCTTTTTTTGCTCTGAAGGCAGTGGCGTCAGCGGCCTCGGCGCGGGCATGCTGCGTGGGACTGAAAAACGGAAAGCGAAGCACCACTCCGACCGTGGCGTTGTGGCGCTGAAACGTCTTAAAAAAAAGATCGTAATTATTGTATTCGGCGAGCAGACCGTACTGCGCGGCAAAATCAGCAGATGGCAGCATCGCGCGATGCTCGCCCCGAGCCCGGAAACTCTCGGCCGTGGCGCGATTTTCCGCAGCCTGCACGACAGGACTGGACCGTACTGCCTGGCCGGCAAGATCATCCTCTTGCATAACTTCCGGCAGAGCTGGCATGGAGTCTGGTTCGATCTCGATGGATTCGGCGGTCAACCCCGTTAAATGCGAAAGTCGATTGCGAATCACGTCGATCGCGCCTCGCGCTTCGGCGAGTCGTAAGCGAAGACGTGCGCTGCTGAGATGTGCCTTGTTCTGCATCAGTGGATTGTCTACTCCCTCCCTAATGCGTTCGCCAACCAGTTGCTCTGTTTTTAGCGCAGCCCCGTGCTCTTCCTGCAGGTAAGCCGCCAACGTTTCCCACTTAGCCAGTTCGGCATAACTGAGCACCGTGTCCTGAATCACCTGATTCCGCTGGTCTTTTGTCTGCGCCCCCGCCGCGCTCCAATCCGTCTTGGCGGCGCGTACAAAATCCCGGGTTGCGGGATTGAAAATCGTCGATTGAGAATTCACGTTAAGAATCGAAGGCGCCGCCCCCTCCAGGCTGAGGGGAAAGCCCCAGGACTTGCCTAGTCCTGAACCCACCACGAGCTGTGGAATGTATTGGTTGCGGGCCTCGCGGTACGAAGCGAAGACGCGTTGCTCATCGGCGCCGGCGGCGGCCGTCGTGGTGCTGTGGGTCAAGGCCAGTTCGACCGCGCGCTTGAGCGGTAGGGGCTCGGCGAAGAGCTGGGGCAGGGCAGCAACAATAAAAGCTCCAAGCAGGAGAGCGGGCAGAGCCGATGCACGACAGAAGACAGATTTCATCGCTGTTCACCTTCGAGAAGAAATCGACTGTACAGAAAGGGTGATTGTAAACAAGTGCAGGGAAGTGGTAGTGGTCAGTTTTGCCAGCCTCAACTTCAAACTGTCGTCATCCCGCAACTAGGCGCCAGCCCAGGGAAAGATCGTTTGTAGCGCGGGCGCCCCCGCCGGCGATCCCGAGGGCAAGGTGACGGCGCTACCAACAACTCCGTATGCCACACAGGAAGGCGGTTCCAAGCGGGCGGCGTTTATTACGGGGTCAGCCGGTCCAGAGCTTCCTGGGCGCGAGAGAAGCCCTTGGCGAGGGAAAGCGCGGCACGGTATTCCTGGGCTGCCGCCTGTTTGTCGCCTTGCTTTTCGAGTGCGGTGCCCAGGAGGTAGTGAGCCTTGAACGCTGGGGCTTCTTCGACCTTGGAATTCAGCGCCAGGTAACGGCGCAAAAACTGGACGGCAGCGGGAAAATTGCGTCCACTGCGCAGCAGGACTTCTCCTGACTCCATGAGAATTTCAGGCCGATCCAGTTGCGCCGAGACGGCGTGGTTGATGGCGTCCTCCATGTCATTCCAGCGCTGCTGATGGCGGTAGAACAGGGCAAGATTGAACCAGGTCAAAGCGCTGCCATGGCTGGCTTCGATCGCGGCGCGATATTCTTTCTCGGCAGTTTCCGGTTCTTTCCTTTTCTCCCCAATCCGGCCGTTGAGATAGTGCGCCTTGGCGGCATCGAGCACAGCCAGCGCCCGGGCTTGGGCTTCGGCTTTGTCGCGTCCGCCACCCACGATTCCGGGCGCTTCTAGATAGAACTCACCCAGATCGCTGCGCGCGTCCACGTTGTTCGGGTCAAGTCTTACCGCCGTCTCGAACTCGTCCCGCACTTTGCCGGCCAGCGAGGCAGCCTTAAAAAAAATGACTCCGTCCGCCTTCTCGCCGTAAATCCGACCCAGCCACATGTGATAGCGGCTGTTGTTGGGGTCGATCGCGACCGCTTTCTCGCAGGCCCTAATGCCGCGATCCCAATCGCCCATGGAAAAATATGCGCGGCAGAGCAAGTTGTAGGCTTGCGCATCATTGGGGGAAGCGTTGATCTTTGAGCGCAAAGTAGTAATGGCATCGTCCGCTCGTCCCGCAGCCAGCAAGGCTGGAACCGATTCATCCGCCGCGGCCAAAGGGGCCACGGTCAAAGTGGCTATGAGGAGCGACGCCCAAATTAGAATGGTTGTGTGCAATTTCATTTTAAGTAAGCCAGTTTCAGCGAATCACCTTAACCGCCAAACCTTCATGCAAGGGCTTGGAGTTGGTAGAAGCCAGCGCCAGCAGGGCTTTTTCTGTCACGCCGCCGGTTACTTCCACCTGGGTTAAATTCGAAATGGCGGTCTGGATGTCGCGGCGCTGCAGTTCATCGTTCACGACCTGGTAGACGAATTTCTTGCTGTCGTCCAGACGAACCGCCTCCCGCGGCACCGTCAGCGCATCGTGATGCTCGCCGGTAACAATCGTCACCCCTACGTTGATGTTGGGCAGGAGTTTGAGATCCTGGTTGTCCACAACGCAGGTGGTTTCGCCCACGTTGCGCGTGCCCAACAGCTTCACCGTCGACGGGATGGTGCTAACCGAACCCTGCCATTTGCGGCCAGGTATGGCATCCCAGGTAAGTTCAATTGGTTGTCCGGCAGCCAAGCGGCCTACGTCGGGCTCGTCCACGAAAGCACGCACCAGAACTTTGGAAAGATCGGCCTCTTGCAGAATTAGATCGCCGGGGTTGACATAAGATCCCTGATGAACCGGCAGGGAATAGACAATGCCGTCAAAGGGAGCGTGGATGTTCAGCTGTCGGAGGATATTTTCGGCGGCGGCATAGGCGCTTTGAGCCTCGGTCTTCTGGGCTTCTGCGCGAGCGACCTCGGGCGCAGAATAGCGATCCCCTTGCTTCTGCTGGAGCAGCTTAAGATCCGCCTCGGCAGCCGCAAGCTGATCTTGCGCCTGCTTCACTTCGCCGGGCGAGGCCGCCCCATTTTGCTGCAAACGCTGCAAGGCTTCGAGATTGCGCTGGGCTGTGTCGCGTTGAGCGCGGGCTTTGACCAGCTGAGATGCGAGGGTCAGAACTTCTTCACGATTGCCTCCGCTCTGGACGGCGCTCGTCTCGGCCTGGGCAGCCCGCACTTGAGCCAATGCCCGCGCTGCCTGGCTACTGGCTTCAGTGTCGTCCAGTTGCGCCAGGAGCTGTCCTTTTTTTACCTGTTGCCCTTCCTTGACCAATAGCTTCTTTACCGTGGTTCCGACGGGCGCGTGGGATTCGAAACTCTGCAACGGCTCGACCTTTCCGTTGGTGGAGACAATGCTGCGAATGGTGCTGCGCTCGACGGTAGCAACGCGCACGGGAACGACGTCTCCGCGCGACATGAACGAGGCAAGCAACACCACGGCGACGGCGATCCCCACGGCCCACACCAGCCAGCGATTCCGGCCGAGAAAACCGGTTTGGTTCGTGCTCAATGCCATGTTGTGAATGTCACGTTGTGAGATGCCGCTAAGTAATGTACCACCGTATGCCAACCTATACTGCCCCTGGCGCTCTTGCTCGATTAGATGCGGGAATTCTGGCTAGGAAGCTGCAATTCTGCGCTTTTCCGCATACCGCTGCTGGTTACAATGGCTTATGCCTAAACCGCGCTATACCCGGGGACATGCCGAGGCTGGTCTGAAAGCCAAGTTTCCCGAGATTGAGACCTGGCCGAACCAGTTTCCTGGCTACGAAATTATTGTGGACGATCCTGAGTTTACCTCCGTCTGCCCCAAGACCGGATTGCCTGACTTCGGTACGGTCACGATCCGCTACATGCCCGACAAGCACTGCCTAGAGTTGAAGTCGTTAAAGGAGTATCTGCAGTGCTACCGCAATCTGGGGATCTTCCAGGAAAACATCGTGAATCGCGTGTTGGGGGATGTGGTGAAATGGGCGCGGCCGGTGTGGGCGGAAGTGAAGGGCGACTTTCGTCCGCGCGGAGGGATCTCGACTGTGGTGGTGGCGAGGTGGCCCCAGCAGAAACAGAACACTTAGGGGCGGGTGCCCACACCCGCACGGCGGAGGAAAGCTCCGCAGTGCTGGTTCCGGGTTTCAAATGAATTCCTTTGCATTCCAACAGCGCCAATCGGGGATGAGAACGCGACAGCAAGGGAGAATTTGAAGCTGAGGACGATAGGCGTGTCCTGCGGAGCGCTCTGCTGCGGAGCCTCGCCTGGGGTTTTTCAGGTGGTGCAGTGACATTTCTGGCAACGACGCCGACCGGCGCCGCCGGGCACTTTGGGCGTATAGATCCATGCCACAAACGTAATAGTCCGCGAACTTCTGTGGGGATGCACGAATGGGGCACCCCCCGGTTGAATTCGTGGGGGTTCTTGTTCCGGGTGATGGTGCCAGGTATGGCGGTGCGGTTGCCCCGCCATCTCCGAGGCAATTCTCCTACAATGTCCTCATAAAAATGAAAGTCCCCAGCTCGGTTCGCCCACAGAAGCCTTTCCCCTTAGCGCCACCGGCCAGAGCGGAAGACTTGTTCTCGCCTCTGACCGTTTGCCTCGTAGCCGTCGCTGTGGTGGCGGTTGTCTTTGCTATTTACAGCCCCGCATTGAATTTCCAATTTGTCCTAGACGATCACCGCTTCGTTGGCGATCCCCGCTTGCAGTCACCTGGGCATGTATGGGAGTACTTCACGAGTTATGTGTGGGCACAAGTTCCGGGTGGGCCATTGAGCTTCTACCGGCCGCTCTTTGTGTTGTGGTTGAGGCTGAACTTCATCCTCAATGAAATGTCGCCGTGGGGATGGCACCTGCTCAGCGTCGTAAAGCATCTGTCGGTGGCCGTCTTGCTTGGACTGCTGGTCTGGAAACTGCTGCGAGATCGTGTTGCGGCGTTACTTGCCACCACTTTGTTTGCGCTGCATCCGGCCCACACAGAGTCTGTGGCCTGGGTTACCGTGCCCGATCCGCTGATGTCCTCCGCCTTGCTTGTCAGCCTGCTCCTGTACCTTGAGTATGCAGTGCGCATGTCGGCACGCGGGCAGTTCGAGGCCGGCAAGTCACACAAAAAGTCCCGGAGGCAGATCCGTGGTAACTCCAAGTCCCGGCCGTCGGCGGCGTGGATCATCGCCTCTGCGGCTGCTTTCATGGCGGCGCTGATGGCGAAGGAAACAGCTATCGTTTGGCCCGCGGTGCTTTTTGCCATGGCCTTGATTGTGCCGTTCGATAAGCCGCACGGAGGAAAACCGTCGCGCCGGGGAAACGCGAACTTCGAAGCTCGGTTGCTTCCTGCGTTCCGCGAGATTCTTCCATTTCTAAGCGTGACCGTGATTTACCTTCTCTGCCGCTTCCATGCGCTGGGGGGACACCTCAGTCCCGCTACTCAGCACTTAGCTTGGAGCACGGTGCTACTGTCCTGGCCAGCGACTCTCTGGTTCTATGTGAAGGTGCTGCTTTGGCCTGTCCGGTCGCGCGCTTTCGCTGATCCCAGCCTGGCAGAAAAGTTCTCGCTGCGCGGTGTCGTTTTGCCGGGCTTGGGGGTGGGTTGCGTTGTGGCACTCTTCGTGTGGGCCTGTGTCTGGGCTTGGAGAAAGGCGCGGCGTGATCTTCGGGACCAGGAGGCGGCCGGTGTCCAGCGCGCCCTGTTGCTGGGTAGCGGCATTCTCGTGTTTCCAATTCTCCTGACCCTAAACCTGAACTCGCTTAACCCTGGCGACTTTCTGCATGGCCGGTACACATATCTACCGTTGACCGGTCTAATGATCCTGGTAGCGACGCTGTGGCACCTGTCGAAGAAGGGGCGCACTATCTTGTTGTCAGCTGGCGGACTCCTGGCTGTGGCGTTAACTGTGTTAACCGTGAGACAGGAAGGCGCATGGAGGGATGATCTGACTGTCTTCACAGTGGCTCACCAATACGCGCCCAACAACGGGCCCGTGGCGCAGAGTCTGGTGAGAGCGCATGTGCAGGTTGCCCTCGACCTCGATGAGTCAGGCCGTTGCGACCAGGCTGTGCCTATGTTCGAGGAGGCGATACGGCAGTACCCTCAAGACTGGTTCGGCTGGGCGGGTCTCGGAGAGTGTCTTTTCAAACTCAACGATCTGCCGAGGGCCGAGCAGTCGCTAGGTCGCGCCTCCGAGCTCTCGCATAATCCCCGCGTGCGGGAGCAGTGGCAGGCCGTGCGCGGGAAGATGGGGCTCCCTTCCGCGCCGCCGGAGTAAGGGCCCTGACTTGAGCTCTGAATCGAAGCCCTTTAAAGGATCGGAGTCGGTTCGCCCTCTGGTTCACAACCGGAAGCCCTCAGGTAGCAGCTTTGTAATCGGCATTTGTTCCGTGCCTGACTGACCACGGAACAGGACCACGGCGTCGGGACCGAATTCGAAAATCACCTGACGACAGGCGCCGCACGGGGCACAGGGTCCGTCGAGTTCGGTGGCGACGGCGACCGCTTTGATTCTCATGCCAGATCCTTCCGCTGCGACGGCGGCAAAGATGGCGTTGCGCTCGGCACAGATGGTCAGACCGTAAGAGGCATTCTCCACGTTGCAGCCGGAATAGAGAGTGCCACGCTCGGTGAGGATTGCCGATCCTACGCGAAAATTGGAGTAGGGGGCGTGGGCGTTGTTGAAGGCGGCCCGGGCTGCAGACAGCATTTGTTCCTGTTGCTCGGGGGCGAGGATTATCGGCATCGGTTCAATCCTTTTCTGAGGTGGCAGGGGCTAAAACCCTTGTTTTGGAGGCGGCGCTCAAAGCGCCGCTCTGGCTGCGCGCACTTCAGCGAAGCTTGCGCACGCTGCTAAATTGCCGGGCAGGCGCCTCTCTTGATAAATTCACCCTGGCCGGGACGGCCAAAAAACTTCTCGCCCTCAACCAGTACGCGTCCGCGAGAAAGCACGACGTCTGGCATTCCCGTGACCTTGATGCCTTCGAACATCGAGTAATCCACGCGCATGTGATGGGTCTTGGCGCTGATGATGTGCACACGTTTTGGATCGAAGATCACCAGGTCCGCGTCGCTGCCTATGGCGATGGTGCCTTTGCGGGGATAGAGGCCGAAGAGCTTCGCGGGCGCGGTGGCGACCAGTTCGACGAAACGATTTACGCTGAAGCGTCCTTGGGCAACTCCGCCCGAATAGACCAGGCTCATGCGATGTTCAATGCCGGGACCGCCGTTGGGAATCTTGGTGAAGTCTCCGATTCCCATTTCCTTTTGTTCCTTGAAGCAGAAAGGGCAATGATCGGTGGACACCACTTGCAGGTGATCATGTTTCAACCCTTTCCACAATTTTTCCTGATGCCATTTTTCGCGTAGCGGCGGGGTGAAAACGTATTTGGCGCCTTCAAAGCCGGGCGCGTCCATGTTCTCGAGCGAAAGGTAGAGATACTGAGGGCAGGTTTCGGCGTAGACCGGAAGGCCACGATCACGGGCCTCGCGGACTTTCTCCAGAGCGTCATTGCAGCTGAGGTGCACGATGTAAACCGGCGCGTCGGCCATTTCGGCCAGGGCGATGGCGCGCCCAGTGGCTTCGGCCTCGGCCGTGGTCGGACGCGTAAGCGCGTGATACTTGGGACCGGTCTTGCCTTCCGCCAGCGCCTGCCTGACGATCACATCGATGGCGCCGCCGTTTTCCGCGTGCATGCAAACCATTGCGCCGGCTTTGGCGGAGGTGCGCATGGCTTTAAAGATGCTGGCATCGTCTAGCATGAAGACGCCGGGGTAGGCCATGAACAGCTTGAAGCTGGTGATGCCTTCGCGCACCAGTTGCGGCATTTCGGCGAGCTGTGCGTCGGGGAGGTCGGTGATGATGCAGTGGAATCCGTAGTCGGCCACCGCTTTCGAAGACGCCTTCTGCATCCACGCGTCGAAGGCGGTGCGCAGCCCCTGTCCTTTGTACTGGATGGCAAAGTCGATCAGCGTTGTGGTGCCGCCGAAAGCGGCGGCGCGGGTGCCGGTCTCAAAGTCGTCGGCGCTGGTGGTGCCCCCGAACGGCATATCCAGATGGGTGTGGACATCGATTCCGCCGGGGAATACGTATTTGTCCGTGGCATCGATCAGGCGTTTGGCATTTTCGCGCGGCAGGCTAGCACCCAGGGCAACCACGCGGTCGCCTGCAATGGCGACATCGGCCAGATAGGTGTCGGTTGCGGTAACCACAGAGCCGTTTGTAATGACAGTGTCGAACCCCATTGGCCAATCCCCTCTGCTGCCAGAGCCCCTCTGTTCGGGCGGAAGCGTGATGTATTCTATTCTACAAAGCCACGGCTTTGCCTTGCGCTTGGGGCTGCCACAGGAGACGCATGAAGTTTGGGATCACCCTTAAGCCGGATATTTCCGTTGAGCGCATTGTTGCGCTGACCAAGCAGGCGGAGCAGGCGGGCTTCAGTTACGGCTGGATTTTCGACTCCCATGTTTTGTGGAAAGAGCCCTATCCTCTGCTGACTCTGATGGCGAACGCGACGCGCAACCTCAGGTTGGGGCCTTGCGTGACCAATCCGGCGGTGCGCGATCTTACAGTTACCGCCAGCCTGTTCGCTACCTTGAACCTGATTTCTGGCGGGCGCATGGAGCTGGGAATCGGACGTGGCGACAGCTCGCGGCGCGTTCTGGGAAAGAAGCCGGTTACTCCGGCGGAACTGGAGCGCTCGGTGGTTACATTTCGCGAGCTGACGGCGGGGCGTGAGGTGCAATATGACGGCCAGGCGATGCGCCTGTCATGGGCCACGGGTTCGCCGCCGGTGTGGATTGCCGGATATGGACCCAAGGTCCTCAGTATGGCGGGACGGATCGCTGACGGGGTGATTTTGCAGTTTGCCGATCCCGATCTGATTGCCTGGTGTCTTGGTTTTGTCTGGCAAGGAGCGAAGGAAGCGGGGCGTGATCCAAAGTCGGTGGAGATCATGGCCGCCGCTCCGGTTTGGGTCTCGGACGACCTTGCGACGGCGCGGCAGCGGGTGAGATGGTTTCCGGCGCTGGTTTCAAATCACGTGGTTGACCTAATTTCGCGTTACAAGCCGGAAGACCTTCCCGCGTCGCTTACGTCTTATGTACAGAAGCGCGCCGGGTATGACTACCAGCATCATGCGGAGGTAGGCAGCGACAATGCCAGCTTTGTTTCCGACGAAGTGGTAGACCGATTCTGCCTGGTGGGGCCGGTGGAAGCGCATCGTCAGAAGCTGAAGAAGCTGGCTGCGGTGGGTGTGACCCAGTTCAATATTTACCTGATGTGCGGCGACGAAGAGCAGACGTTGGAGATTTATGAACGAGAAGTCTTGTCTGGATTTCGGAAATAGTTTTGACCGCAGATCCAGATAAGTTCAGTTGTCAGTACTTGGTTCCCGGTTCTCAATGCAAATGTTTCGCGATATTCCATGTCGATTGCTGATCGCGTTGCTTGGGTGTGGGCTGTGGAGCTCGTGCGGTGGGAGCAAGGCGGCGCCTCCGCCCATAACGGCGGTTCCCATACTGGCTGCTACCGTCCAGCAGCAAGAGGTTCCACTGCAGCTGAAGGCGATCGGCGCGGTGGAAGCCTACTCGAACGTCTCCGTAAAGACCCAGATTACGGGCGAACTGACCGGGGTCCATTTCAAGGAAGGCCAGGACATCAGCAAGGGGCAGCTGCTATTTTCGCTCGACAAGCGTCCTTTTGAAGCGGCGCTGAAGCAGGCGCAGGGCATGCTGGCCAAAGATCAGGCTCAGGCCGCGAATGCGCGCGCCCAAGCCAAGCGTTACGAATCACTCAACCAAGCGGGCGTCGTCTCCAAAGAAGAATACGAGCAAATGCAGTCGAACGCGGATGCACTTGAGGCCGCCGTTCTAGTCGACCAGGCGGGCTTAGAGAACGCGCGCGTACAACTGGTGTACTGCACCATCTATTCGCCCATCGCCGGACGCACCGGTCCTCTGCTGATTCACCAGGGCAACATGATCAAGGCGAACGACACGCCGTTTCTGGTGAGTATCAATCAGGTGCAGCCGATTTATGCGACCTTCACTGTGCCCGAGCAAAATCTGGCCGACATCAAGCGCTACTCCAGCCAGGGCAGATTGCGGGTGCAGGCTTTTGTCCCTAACGACACTCGTGGTCCGGCCGTCGGCTGGCTGAGCTTTATCGACAACACCGTGGACCAAGCTACGGGGACCATCAAACTGAAGGGCGAGTTTGCCAACGCCGATCGCCGGCTGTGGCCGGGCCAGTTTGTGGACGTGGTTCTGACGCTAGCTCAGCAGCCCAAAGCGATTGTGGTGCCGTCGCAGGCAATTCAGAATGGCCAGACCGGGCAATTCGTTTTTGTGATCAAGCCTGACATGACGGTCGAGGCGCGCCCAATTACCCTCGATCGCGGCAGCGACGGACAAGCCGTCATCGCGAAGGGGCTGGCCGCGGGCGAACAGGTAGTAACCGACGGACAATTGAGGCTGGTGCCGGGAGTCACCAAGGTCGAGCTTAAACAAGCGGCAACTCCTGCACCCGGCGCTCCTGAAGCCGCCCCGCCTCGAACCAAAGGCGAGTAACCCCATGAATGTTGCCGAAATCTTTATTCGCCGTCCGGTGATGACCGCCCTGGTCATGCTGGGCATTTTGATGTTCGGCATTATGGGCTATCGACTGCTTCCGGTGAGCGACCTGCCCAATGTGGACTTTCCTACCATCCTGGTTTCCGCCAGCCTGCCGGGCGCGACGCCCGACACCATGGCGTCGGCTGTGGCCATGCCGCTGGAGAAGCAATTCTCAACCATCGCCGGCGTGGACTCGATGACGTCGTCGAGTACGCAGGGCTCCACACAGATCACGCTGCAGTTCAATCTGAGCCGCAATCTGGACGCAGCGGCGCAGGATGTGCAGTCCATGATTGCGAAGGCGGCGCGCGATCTGCCGCAGAATTTGCCCAGCCCGCCCTCGTATCAAAAGGTCAATCCAGCCGACCAGCCGATTCTTTACTTGTCGCTGAGTTCGCCGACGCTGCGGCTTTCTGATGTGGATGAATACGCCGAGACTCTGATGGCGCAGCGCATCTCGATGGTGAGCGGCGTGGCTCAGGTGAGCGTATACGGGGCGCAGAAGTATGCGGTTCATGCCAGGCTCGATCCCAAAGCGCTGGCCAGCCGGCAGATTGGCATTGATGAAGTTTCCAACGCGATCCAGAACGGCAATGTGAACCTGCCTACGGGGATTCTGTACGGCACGCACCAGGCATATACCGTCCAAGTGAACGGCCAGCTCAACAAGGCTGCGGATTATGGCCCGCTCGTCGTGGCCTACCGGAACGGTGCGCCCGTCCGCCTGAAGGACCTGGGGCAGGTGGTGGATGGGGTCGAGAACGACAAGACGGCAAGCTGGTATTTCGACGCCAAAGGTCTGCGGCGCGGCATCATTTTGGCGATTCAGCGGCAACCCGGAACTAACACGGTTGAAGTTGTGGACTCCATCAATCACTTGATGCCCAGCTTTCGCGCCGTGATGCCACCCACGGTCTATATCGACAGCCTTTACGACCGGTCGGTCTCGATCCGGTCCTCGGTGGATGATGTGAAGTTCACCTTATTCCTGGCGCTGGTGCTGGTGATTCTGGTTATCTTCCTGTTCCTGCGGAATCTTTCAGCCACGGCCATCCCCAGCCTGGCGCTCCCGATGTCGATCGTGGGGACCTTCGCGGTGATGTACGTGCTCGGCTACTCGCTGGACAATCTCTCGCTCATGGCGTTGACGCTATCGGTCGGGTTTGTGGTGGATGACGCCATCGTGATGCTAGAGAACATTGTGCGGCACATGGAGCTAGGCGAGCGCCCGATGGAGGCGGCTTTTCGCGGGGCGCGCGAGATCGGATTCACTATCGTTTCCATGACGTTGTCGCTGGCGGCGGTTTTTATCCCCGTTCTTTTCATGAGCGGCATTCTGGGACGCCTGCTGCACGAATTTGCGGTAACCATCAGTGTGGCTATTCTGGTTTCCGGCCTGGTATCCCTCAGTCTCACGCCCATGCTGTGCAGCCGCTTCCTGCGCGCGTCCAAGGAAACGCAGCATGGCCGGCTGTGGACGCTCTTTGAGCGCTTCTTCGATGGGCTGCTGCGTATTTACGATCGCACCTTGCAGGTAACCCTCCGCCATAAATTTGCCACCATGACGGTTTCTGTCGCCGTGCTGGTGGCGACCGTTTACCTGTTCATGGCGATCCCTAAAGGTTTTTTGCCGGATGAAGATCAAGGGCAGATTTTCATCTTTACTGAAGGACCGCAAGGAATTTCCTTCGACAACATGGTCGCGCACCAAATGGCGCTGAACAAAGTTGTGATGGCGCAACCTTATATCGATTCCTTCATGTCCACGGCTGCGGGTGGCAACGCGGGGCGTATCTTTGCCCGGCTGAAGCCGCGCAAGGAACGTAAATCGGCGCAGGAAATCATCCAGGCATTGCGGGGCAGGCTGGCGGCAGTTCCCGGCATTAATGCGTTTCCACAGATGCTGCCAACCATCCGAATCGGCGGGCAGCTTACCAAGAGCCAGTATCAGTTCACGCTGCAATCGCCCGACACGAACGAGCTCTATCAGGATGCTCCCCGGTTGGAAGCCAAGCTGCGCACCGATCCCGAGTTCCAAAAACTCGTGCAGGATGTCACCAGCGATCTGCAGATTACCAACCCGCAGGTTAACGTGGGCATCGACCGGGACAAAGCATCGGCCCTCGGCGTTACCGCCAGTCAGGTGGAAGACGCGCTCTATACTGCCTACGGCCAGCGGCAGATTTCCACGATCTACGCTCCCAATAACGCGTATCGCGTCATCACAGAGCTGGAGAATCAGTACCAGCTCGACCCTTCGGCGCTTGCCCTGCTGTATGTGCGCTCTTCGACTGGGCAGCTGGTTCCGCTCAACGCGGTGGCCAAGCTTACGCGGTCTCTGGGGCCACTCACCATTAATCACCTGGGGCAGTTGCCGTCGGTGACGGTCTCGTTCAATTTACGGCCGGGAGTTTCGCTGGGCGACGCGGTGGACGCGGTCGGCAAGGCCGCACGCGAAATGCTGCCGGCAACCGTCAGCACCAGCTTCCAGGGCACGGCACAAGCTTTCGAGTCGTCGGTTAGCGGCTTGGGGCTGCTGTTGTTGATGGCTATTCTGGTCATCTACCTGGTGCTTGGAATCTTGTACGAGAGCTTTATCCATCCGCTGACGATTCTTTCCGGTTTACCCTCGGCGGGTTTTGGCGCGCTGATCACATTGATGATCTTTCACCTCGAGCTCAACCTCTACGGCTTCGTGGGCGTGATCATGCTGGTGGGCATCGTGAAGAAGAACGCCATCATGATGATCGACGTGGCGCTGGAAAAGCAGCGCGACAGCCACCAGCCCGCGGCGGAAGCGATTTATCAGGGAGCCTTGCTGCGCTTCCGTCCCATCATGATGACCACCATGGCTGCGTTGATGGGCACGTTGCCCATTGCCCTGGGCTTCGGGGCTGGGGCTGAGTCGCGCCGTCCGTTGGGACTGGCGGTGGTAGGCGGTCTGGTGTTTTCTCAGCTGCTGACCTTGTACATCACTCCGGTTTATTACATCTACATGGAATCCTTCCAGAAATGGTTCCGATCAAGGCCGAAATACCCACGGGCAGAAACCGAAATCGAGAGCGAAGCGATGCTGGCGGGAAGGCCGGGCAAGTAGGGGAACGCGTAACTTCTTTTTTGGCGTTGTCGTTGGATTACTCTGGCAGGAGCGGGTGCGGCTAGGTACTGGGCCGTCGCCGTTGAAACGCCTTATCGCAAGAACATTTAGGGAAGGACTTCTTCCTTCCTCCCCTCGCCTAGTCTGGTAAAGGGGAAGGTCGCGCCTTTGTCGAAACCATGCGCGGGGCCAGGCAAATCTCCAACAATCAATCGGCTGTGAGCCTTGGAGGTGTGCCCAGCTCAAATCCTAGCCTATTCGACGGCCTCGATTGCCGCTCCATCGGGTAACATGTCCGGTTAGGTGCGAGCATACGTTGGATTCGCAAGGTGCGCAGATCGAAACCAGTTCCGACAACAGCCTCACCAGGCCGCCGCAGGCAGTCGCGCCGCCTGCATGGTTGCGACTACTCCTTCCTTCCATCGCTGATCTAATCTTCATCATCCTACTGGCGGCCATGACTGGCGGGATACTCGCCCCGCGCCTGTTGGGCGATGCGAGCATCGGATGGCATATCCGCAATGGCGAGCTGATGCTGCGCTCGCACTCGATCACTCGGGTGGATCCATTTTCGGTCACGATGAACGGGAAGGCGTGGTATGCGTGGGAATGGCTCTATGACGGGGCGTTTGCCGGCATCCACCGTTGGTTTGGACTGAATGGAGTCGTCTTTTTCACGGCTGTGATCATTGCCGCGACCTTTGGGTTAACCCTGCGCCTGAGCTTGCGGCGCGGCGCAGACCTGCCTGTAGCCGCAGTTCTGCTGGCGTTCTCTCTGGGTGCGTCCATGATTCATTTGTTCGCGCGGCCGCATGTTCTGAGCTGGTTGTTTACCATAGTCTGGTTCCAGCTTTTGGATAGCTCAGAGAGCGTGGACGGCTCGGACCGCGGCCGACGGTTGTGGTGTCTGCCCGTGCTGATGCTTCTCTGGGCAAACCTGCACGGAGGGTTTGTTGTGGGCTTCGTGCTGCTTGGCCTTTATTTGGCGAGTTATTTGATCCGATGCTTCCGGTGCGGGCAGGAACAGATGCGCCGGAACATTGCAAGGCGGTTGCAACAGCTGGGGGTCGTGACCGTGGTTTCGCTGGCGGCAAGTCTGGTGAATCCATACGGCTTCCGGCTGCATGTTCATATTTACCAGTATCTTTCCAGCCACTGGCTGATGAACCATATTGACGAGTTTCTCTCGCCTAATTTCCATGGCGTCGCTCAGCAATGCTTCGTTTTAATCCTTCTAATTACAGTCGTCGCATTGGCGGTGGGCAGGAAGCCGTCGCTGGCGCACGTGTTGGTGCTCCTTTTTGCGGCCTATAGCGGTTTGTATGCCTCGCGCAGCCTTCCGGTATCGTCGCTTCTGCTTACTCTGGTGGTCGCGCCTCTGCTGACGCAAGCGGTCGGCGAAGGCGGCACGAATCCGGAACTCTCATCGAGGCTGCGAGCGTCCTTTTCCCGATGGGAAGCGTTTGGGTTGCGTATGGCAAGCATGGAACTGAATCTCCGCGAACATATATGGCCACTCGCTGCAGTGATTCTTGGCCTGCTGGTGTGCGCACAGCAAGGCAAACTGGGTTCGTACAAGTGGATGGATGCGCATTTTGACGCCAAAAGCTTTCCTGTGCAAGCCAGCGAAGTGATTGCCCAGCGGGGCATTCGCGAACCGATTTTCTCTCCGGACTCATGGGGCGGATACCTCATCTACCGGCTTTATCCTCAGAATACGGTTTTCGTGGACGACCGCCATGACCTCTACGGGGAAGAATTCTTAAAGGATTACTTGAAGTCAGTACGGCTCGCGCCCGACTGGGACAGCTTTCTGAATGACAAACGAGTGCACTGGGTGCTGGTGCCGGCAGAGTCTTCGCTGGCCAACATGCTGGAGCAGACGTCACAGTGGAATGTGGTTTACCGGGATGGAACGGCGGTGTTATTCGAACGAAAGACAAAATGGTCAGGGACGCCTCAGGAACCCCACTCTTCCGGGGGAAGGGTGGGGTTTGAGAGGGCGTCTAAGACAATGGGTCGCGAACCATCTACTGGCCAGCGCCTGTGAAGGAGCCAGTCGTCGCGGACGGAATGGCGCTCAAGTATTCGTAGATCGCCCGCAGGTCGCGGTCGGTCATACTCTGAAAAACGGGCCAAGGCATAACTTGAAGCAAACGGCCAAACGCAGGGTGCGCGTGATCGAGATCGATGCCAGTTCACAACATCAGCTTGAACTGGTCGAAGGTGAGGCCGTCGGCAAGTCGGTTCTGCTCCGGGGTGAGGTTGCGTGAGGTAAAGGGTCCGAAGGGAACGCCGCCGGCGAGGTAGTTTTCGCCGTTGAATTGCTTGGGCTGCCGCAGATATGGATTTCCTCCCGCCGCATCCGATGGACAGCTGTGGCAGTCGTTACAACCGGCTTGGGCGTTGATGATATAACTGCCCAGCCCCACCAAGTCGCGGTTTTTTCGCGCGAGATTGAGGATGGACCGGGGCAATGGCCAGACCAATTCGGACTCTGCTCTCATCATTGGAGTCTGATTGACCCCGCTGCCCGCTGGACCCGGCGACCAGTACGAGTGTGCATGCGAGGACAAGCAAGCAAACAAAAACCACCGAAGGGGCCTTCACACTGCATCTCCTTAGAAAATTCGAAGTCAAGCATAGCCGGGCTATGCGGGCGAGTTGTGGATGGTCAACGGAGGAATAGACGGCAACGCTCCGTCGATACATGTTTAGGGTGGGTCTATTAGAACTGGTCGTCGGTGTTGATATTGAATCCGAGGATGACGCTGACTTCGATCGGTTGGTCTCCCCGCAGAGCGGGACTGAACTTCCAACTAATTAGCGCAGCCAGGACTTTGCTGGTCATGACCGCCGAGGCGGGTTCGAGCACGCGCGGTCTTCGCAGCAGTCCCGAGCGGTCGAGCACGCATTCAATCACGAGACGTGTCCTGGGCAGTCCCGCGGGCAGGTCCGAACGCATCGCCTGCGGGGCGGTGAGATCTTCCGCGTAGCCATGGGCTGCGGATGCGGGATCGGCGTACGACATCACGGTCGGCAACGCGGTCGCGATGTAGATGGTGTAAACCTTGTCACCCTTGAGCCGGCCGTAGAAATTGAATGCGCCGCCGGAGCGCGAAGTGGCCACGACAGTGATGTCCGGCCCTCTGTTTCCGGCACCTGTCTGCGAACGAGCCGGTGCGCCAGACTGGCTTGCGCCCGAGCCAAAACTGGGCAAGGTCACGATGTTGCTGCTGCCGCCTTTTACCGAAACTCCAGGCATAGCAGGGCTGCCATTGGTTCCGGTGCCCGCACCGCCAGAGCCGGGATAGGGAGAAATTCCGCCGTGAGCTTTGGGATCGGATCCGGGGCCGGCGCCTTCTTTGCCAGCACCTGAACCTGGGCCAGCGAACCCGCTACCGGGTCCATCGCCGTGACCGATTCCAGCGCCGCCGCCGGCACCGCCGAGTCCGGGCTTGTCGCCTCCAGCAGGCGACATCGCCAAAGCGCCGCTGCCACCATTTCCGGGCATGCCTACTTTCGATCCAGGTTGATTGGAGACCACCACGCCCGAGGTGCTTCCGCCACCGTTACTGCTGGGCGGTGCCGCAGCCAGGCCCGCGTCGAGCGCTCCGCCGAATCCGGTGCCGCGGTTTCCTCTGCCCGGGCCGGTGATTGAACCTCCTGCTGCGAACGACGGAGCCGGTGGCACCACAGCCGTACCGGAACCCATTCCACCGGCCATGGAACGTTGCCCAAAGCCTGCGCCCAGTTGGACGGTCGGAGGCACGACGAAATTGCTGCCCAAACCGCTGACGGTACGATGTTCAGCGGAAGTGCCCAACTGCACCGTAGGCGGAACAATCTGCTTCTGCAGTTGGTCGGCGCCGAAGCCGGGACCCATGGGCGTGACCTCGCGGGTAATCGTGGGTGCGGGGGCAATCACACTTGGAGCTGGCAATGCCAGCGTCGGATTCAGCTTGGTCATTTGTTCTGGCGCTGAAACCGGCGGGGGAACCACCTGCGCCGCTTGAGATCCGGGCAGGTGAAGCGCCACCAGTTCGCGCTGCGGCGCAGCGGCGCTGGGTGGAACCACGCCGGGGTTGAGGATTGGCGCGGTCCGCAATTGGTCGAGCACCTGGGGAGCCGGCGCCACGGCCATTTGTGCCAACGTCGGGGCGCGCTGGGAAGATCGCATTCCTTCCGCGGGGGCGGGCCCGGGGAGCGCTTTCAGGGCGAGCAGGTTGGCGACGGCGGAATGGGAGACCGGAAGGTTCAGCTTGGGGGCATCGGCGACCGTTTCACGCACCGTGCTGCCGCGTGCCACCCGGATGGTTTGCGTTGGGTGATAGGCCTCGCGCCCGCCGGCCCGGCCGGAATGTCCGGCTTGCGCGCCGCCTACGTCTTCGGTTTTTGGCAGCTCGTTGCCGGAATAGTAGATGATGTCGTACTTGGGTTTGGGCGCTGGCTCATAGGGCTGCATGATGGCTAGCTTTGCGGGAATCACAATGATGGCAACCAGCAAGGCCAGCTCAAACCCCCAGGAAATCAGGATTCCCCAGTAGGGGAAGAGTCCGGTCTGGGCTTCGCCAGCCAGCCGCTGGGGCGACCGTCCCAGCGCGGGACGAATGGCGGAGAGGAATTCCTCCCGTCGTGAGGACCACTCCACCAGAAGTTTGGGAGCATCGTTCACGAGCGGGTGGCCTCCCCGAGAGCGATCTCGATCTCGTCCCCAATGGCTGTGCGCGTCGAGATCAGAGTGTGGCCCGGTAACTCAAGCACCGAAGCCGCACGTATACGAACTGGGGCGACACGCCATGGTTTCAGATTCTCTTCCAGGTGGACCACGACTCTGTCGCCATCAAGGTAGAGCACATCGATGGAGAAGCGCATGGCAAAAGTGTGCACTCCGTGACAGGGGACAATCCATAGACCTTCGCCCGCGGGGAAGCGGGTGGCATCGGTGGCCATCAGGCCACGGAAGCGGGACCAATGGGTTGCAGCGAGGCGTACATGGGTAGCCAGATAAGCATTGCGCGTTCGATTGAGTGCATAACCCTGGGGACCCGTTACAGACATCACAACTCCTAGGCTCGGCAACTGGGGCTCGAAATTTATTTCAATGCGCTCCCTGCGGCATCAGGATCCGAAATAGCTCGATGATGGCCGGGCCCAGAGTCACGAAGATGATGGAGGGAAGAACAAACACGACCAGAGGAATGATCATCTTGATGGTGGTTTTGGCAGCCTGTTCCTCGGCTCGCTGGCGACGCTCGGTACGTAGCGAATCGGAATGAATACGCAGCGCCTGGCTGACGCTGGTCCCGAAACGATCGGTTTGTATCAAGGTGGCAACCAGGGCCCGCACATCGTCTACGCCGGTCCGATCCACCAGGTTTCTCAGGGCTTCGGCCCGGGGCTTGCCCGCTCGCATTTCCAGGTTCACCAGATGGAATTCATCGCTCAAGTCGGGATGGGCGTGGCGCAGATCTTCGCCCACTCGCATCAGGGCCTGATCCAGCGCCAGGCCGACTTCGACGCAGATCACGGTAAGGTCGAGCGCGTCCGGCAACGCCAGAGTGATGCGGCGCTGCCGGTCGCGGATCATGCGCTTGAGCACAAACCTGGGTATAAAGAAGCCAAATGCCCCCACTCCGATCATCAGCAGCAGATCGAAACTGCCCTGGACCGCGATCACCACGGCCATCCCCAGCAAGGCCAGCAACATGCGCGATCCAACATAAATCGTAAGGTGACGCGCCTCGCGATAGCCCGCCTGAATCAGCCATTTCCGTGTCCGCGACACATCGCTCGGCGAGAGCGGGAGAGCCTTGCTCAGAGGGTCGAGGGCCTGTTCCAGGCGCTCTTTGAACGCCGGCTTTTCCTTAGGCTCGGTGCGCTGCCAGCCCAAAGCCCGCAGACGCGAACCCAGCACCGAAGATGGGGCATAAGCGGCCGCCCCGAAGGAAAATACGACCAGGACGATGGTCAGAAACAATACGATTGCCAGCACTAAAACCATGGATCAAACCTAAATTGCATCAAGTCTCAAACCTGAATCTCAAACCTGAATCTGGATCACTCTACGGATCACGAAATAACCCACCGTCTGCAGCGTGATTCCCACTACCAGCAGGATGTGCCCGATGGGATCGTCAAACAGCGGCCGGATGAAACTTGGATTCATCACTTGCATGGTGACGATGATGATGGGCGGCAATCCCATCAGCAGCATCATGGTCATCCGTCCCTGCGCCGTGTGCACCCGCACCTGTCGCATGATTTTGAAGCGCTCCCGGATTACATAAGATAGGTTGTCGAGAATTTCCGCAAGATTACCGCCGGTTTCGCGCTGCAGCATGACGGCCGTGACGAAGAACTTAACGTCCACCAGGGGCACGCGCTCGGTCAGATTGATCAGCGCGTCACGTACCGGCATGCCGAACTTCTGCTCTTCAAACAGCTTGCGAAACTCGGAGGCGACCGGATCGGCGATTTCGCTGGCAATCAGCTCCAGCGCGGTGGTGAAGGCGTGGCCGGCGCGGACGGCCCGGGCCAGGGTGTCAATCGCCTCCGGGAAAAGCTCTTCAAACTTCTGGAAGCGCTTGTTCCTTTTGTAATTCGCGTACGAGTAGGGCAGGAACATGCCGAGTAACACGCCCACCCAGGCGAATTGGGGGAAGCCGAACAGCAGAACCAGAAGTCCCAGCGCGGCTCCGCTGACCACGCCCAGGAGCACGACATTGCCAGCCCGGCTCTTCAAATCGGCTTGCTCGAGCAACGTCTGGAGGCTCGAAATGCGGCTGGAACGGCGCAGCAGGCTATCGAGGGCAGGAATCTTGCTCAATACTTCATCCCGCAGCAGCGCCAGACTCTCTCCGGCTTCGCGTTCCGGAGTTTTTTGCACCGTGGAGAGCCGCTCGCGCAGCAGACGCGCTTTGGAACTGCGCTCGTCGAGCAGGGAAGCGATGACAAACACTCCCAGCGCGACGACCACAAACACGGCGATGGCGATCAGGATGAACATACGATCAGTGAAGCAGTTCGTCGTAGAGATGTAGCTAGCTACGTCTCCTGTCACGGACCCAGACGCAGCTAGCTACGTCTTTACAGAATCTGTTCGCGGTTGCTAGACCTCCATCCGCGAATCGAACAGCGCGGGCCGCAAGCGGCAACCCGCCGTAGCCAGGCGATCGGCAAACTTTGGCCGAATCCCGGTGGCGCGAAACGCGCCCCGCACTTTTCCGTTTTCATCAATCCCCACCCGCTCGAACACGAAAATGTCCTGCATGCAGATCACATCGCCCTCCATGCCAGTCACTTCCGCGATGGTCATTATCTTACGGGTGCCGTCAGAGAGGCGCGCGATCTGGACCACGGCGTGAATCGCGGCCGAGATCTGTTGTCGCATCGCCCTTTCGGGGATATTGAGATTGGCCATGGAACACATGTTCTCGATGCGGCCCAGCGCGTCCCGCTGGGTGTTGGCATGCACCGTGGTCATGGAACCCTCGTGGCCGGTGTTCATGGCCTGCAGCATGTCAAAAGCTTCTTCGCCGCGAACCTCGCCCACCACGATGCGGTCGGGACGCATACGCAGGCTGTTGATTACCAGTTGCCGCTGGCGTACGGCGCCCTTGCCCTCGATGTTAGGCGGACGCGTTTCCAGCCGCACGACGTGTTCCTGGTTCATCTGCAATTCCGCCGCGTCTTCGATAGTGACGATGCGGTCGGAATTGGGAATGTAGCCGGAGAGGACATTCAGCAGTGTGGTCTTGCCAGCGCCGGTTCCGCCGGAGATCAGAAAATTCAACCGCCCTTTGACCATGGCCGACAACAGTTCCAGCATAGGCTCGGTCAGGGTCTTGTTCTCAATCATGTTACGAGCGGTGACCGGGTCGCGGCCGAAGCGGCGAATGGACAAGCAGGGGCCGTCGATGGCCAGCGGGGGAATAATGGCGTTCACGCGGGATCCGTCGGCCAGGCGGGCATCCACCATCGGAGAAGATTCGTCCACCCGCCTTCCGACGCGCGAGACGATGCGGTCGATGATCTGCATCAGATGGGCGTCGTCCTTGAAGCTCAGGCCGGTGGGCTCGAGCTTGCCGGCGCGTTCCACATAAACCTTGTTGTAGCGGTTGACCAGGATATCGGAGATGGTCGGGTCTTTGAGCAGAGGTTCCAGCGGACCCAGGCCGAAGATTTCATCGAGAATTTCGCGGGCCAGGCGCTCCCGTTCGGCGAAGCTAAGCGGGACAGCCTCACTGTTCACCGTGTTGCGTATCAGCAGCAGAACTTCTTCGCGAGCCGCGGCGCTGGGGGTGCGTCCCAGTTTTTCCAGGTCCAGACGGTCGAGAATCTTGCGGTGAAGGTCGGCTTTGACCTGCTGGTACTCGGCTCTTTCGAAGGTCTGCAAATTCGCCATAGTTCGTAGCCTAAATAGACCAGTTCGTGATGGTCAACCTGCCCGTCACGGAAACTCTGACTGTCGTAACCGGGTTGCCTGGTTTCACCCAGGATCAGCGGTAAAGCCAGCCCCTGGGATACTGCTTTCACCCGGACCCTTTAAACCGTCTTGAACAGCGACCAGGCTTTCCGTTTGACGTCGATGTCGTTCTCGGTCAAGACGGCTGCGAGGCCGGCAAAAGATCTGGCAATCTCGCTATAGCTCTGCTGCATGAGCGGAACTCCGCGATCAATGGCGGCGGAGACGGCAAAATAGTGATTGGGAATCTTCCATAGAAGTTTCACACCGGCCGCAGCCTCGGCGTCGGCTTCGGTGAAGCCGGCAATCTTGCGGAAGCGGTTCAGCACCAACCGGACTCGCTCCCGCGCTCCGGTCTCGCCCAGATATTGCTGGATTCGAGTTGCACTCCACAGCGAGGCGACATCCGCGTGGGCCACCAGCAGTACGGTTTCGGAGAGGTTACACACCAGGCGCGTGGTTGCGTCCACTCGCGAGGAGGCGTCGACCACCACGTAGCGAAAGTGTCCCACCAGCAAATCGAACAAACGAGCGAACTCCGCCGTCGCCGGTTCCACCACCACCGGCGTGTTGACCCCGGCCAACAGCTGCAGGCCGTCGCTGTGCCGGGTCATGAAGCTTTCCAGGAGCGAACTGTCGAGCCGGTGCAGATTGCGAATCGCGTCGGTCACGGTGAACTGCGGCTTCAGGTTCATATGCAGGGCAGCGTGCCCGAGCGGCGCGATGTCCACCAGGGCCACGTTGCCGTGGGCGGAGTGCAGCGCCAGTGCCAGATTTACCGCTGTGGTGGTGGCGCCGCTGCCACCCTTGGCGTTGACCACGGTAAACACTTTCCCCCGCGGTCCTTCCCGGTCCACCTTTCTTTGCGCCGCCGTCAGCCGCACGAAGGCTTCCAGAAGGTCGGTGGTGGTCGTGGGACGCTCGATGTACTCGCGGGCACCGGCGCGCATCGCGCCTACAATGACCTGGGACTGCGCCATGCTGCCGACGGCAAATATGATCGCGCCGCTGACCTCCTGGTGGATCAGTTCGATCGACCGGAGTGCCAGGGTGTGATTCTCCGAGGGAACATCCACCAGCACGACCGCGGGATTCGCGGTCTGGACACGGCGCAGAACCGGGTCGGTAGCCACGGCGGGATAGCTGGCGCAACTGTGCACGACCCGGGCCACGCTGGTACCGTCGACCAATACCTGCAGCACAGCTCGCTGTTCGTTGTCCTGGGCGACGACTACGACTGAAAGTTCGGGCATCTCCGGTCCCTACTTCTGGCCCCTTACGGATAATTCTTACCAATCACCGGCTGGTCCGGTCGGTGCGCTGGCTTGGTCAGTCTCCACGATCTATTTTCCGCTGCCCGACGGTTTCTTATTGTCGAACTGATCTTTGTCCATGAAGGGCTTTGGATTTGCCGGTGGCGCCGGTGGCTGGGTACTCGGCGACACGCGGCGCGCCGTACACAGCACCATCAACTCGGACTTGCTCTTTTGAGCGCTCTTGCTCTTAAAGAAATTACCTAGAATCGGAATGTCTCCCAGCGCGGGTATCTTGTTGTACAGGTCGGTCACCCGATTATCCATCAATCCCGCGATTACGAAACTCTGCCCGTCCTGCAGTTCGAATTCGGTTTCCGCTTTGCGCGTGCTCAGCGCGGGGACGGTGAATCCGGAAATGGTGAGCGAATTGGCGAAGTCCAGAGCGCTGACCGCGGGAGCCACCTTCAGGTGAATATTTCCATTGGGCATGATTACCGGAGTAAATTTGAGCTGCACTCCGAATTCCTTGAATTGGATTGTGACCGCGGTAAAACCCTGGCCCGGTTGAACGATGGGAAAGGGAAATTCTCCCCCGGCCAGAAAGCTGGCTTCTTTGCCGTTTACCGCGATCAGGTTGGGTTCAGCCAATATCTGTAACAGGTTCTTCTGTTGCAAAGCCTTGATGACTGCGCCCAGGTTGATATCGGTACGGGTCACGAAAAAATTGAGAAAATCAGAGACGTTGACTGTAGGTGCGGTTGGCGTAGTGGTGGTGGTCGTACTGCCGCCGCTGGTGGTGGTGGTGGGAGCAGAACGGCTGATCGTGACCGAGCCGAACTGTCCGGTTTGGCTGGTTGCGATGGTGTTTCCCAGTCCTGGGGCAAACACGTTGATCCCCAGCTGAGTAATGGCGCTGCGGTCCACTTCGGCGAACTTCACTTCGAGCAGCACCTCCTGCGCGCCCACCGGGCCGAAGGTGAGGACGTTGACTACATTTTTCGAATAGGCCTCCGCAATCATTCCAGCCCGCTTGGAAACATCCTCGGTGGAAACATGACCGGAGAGCACAATGGCAGAGCGCGAGGGTGAGACAGAGATCTGTTCGTCGGGAAAGACCCGCTTTTCTTCTTCGGCCGCGGTGCGCACGTCTACATCCACGCGCAGATCGAAGCTGCGGGAACGCTCCAGCTCGTCCCAGATTAACAACGACACTTCGCCGGCGGCGCGACCATGCACCAGAATCTGGGTCGGCGTGACCGGGAAGGCGTCCGCGATCGTCTCGTCGGTGACGGAAATTCTCTTGAGTCGCTCAGTGGTGTTAATCAGCAGAGACTTACCCACCAGCACGCGCAGGGGGGCAGAGCCTTGCGCTTCAGCTTGAGGCGCCGGCGAACTTGCGCCAGGGCCCGGAGCCTGGACTTGCTCGGGCGACTGTACCGGCGGAGGCTGGGTAGCCGGTTGGTCCTGAGACAGGGCGGCGAGGGAAGCACTGACGATGACAGTGACCACAAGCATCCACAAAACGGACGAAGTCCCTGGCACCGCGCAGCCTGTCTTCATTTCGATTTCGGTTTCGCGTTTCTCCCAAATGCGGGAGCGGGTCGACATGGTCTTCTTCCTCGGAATGCTGACTTGTCCTAGAACTTGATATTGTCTTTTTTTGTTCCTTTGATCACTTCCACGGAGTAGGCCGGCGCCGGCGTCGGGGTCAGGACTACCGTATGTTTTATCGCTTTAGGCCGCGGAACTACCGGCGTCGGAGCGGAAGCACCTTTGTACAGCGCTCCAGTACCTACCGACGGGAGTTCCTGCTGCTTGGTGTCCAAGGGGTTGCGCAGGGACAACTGAATTTTCCCTTCCGTGGTGGCCAGTGTAAGTTTCTGGGCATCGTCGGGGGAAACCAGCAGGGTGATTACCGGCGTGAGTTGCGGTTCGCCCGCGGTGTTTTTTTCCAGTTTTTGCCCGGTCGCAATTACGGCCACGTTTTCGAGGACGGTGGTGGTCTGCTGGGTTGAGGCTCCCGACGGGTTGCCGGTGAGGAGCACATCCACCCGGGTTCCCGGCACCACGAAACCGGCGACTCCGATGACTTCATTCACCCGCACCGACATCGCCCGCATTCCGGGTGGAATGAGAGACGGCATCCCGGACCCAGCATTTTCTCCCGCCAGTTTATTGGGTAGAAAGAATTCTCCCTTGGCGATGGGCAGTACGGCGCCGCGGCCGATGACGGACGATTTCAGATGAAAACAATTGGGTGGCAGGTCGGCCGCAGGGAAGCGCACTACCTTCACGTCCCGGTCTTCCACCTTGGCTCCCACGGGAACGTCATTGGCCGCGATCACGACGTCCACGCCGGGGGGGGCGTCACCAGCCGCCCGCGATTGTAGGGCGCGGTAAACGGCGAAACTCACGATTGCGCCCAGTGCGAGGGCCACAAACCCAATCATCAAAAGCCGGGTGCGATTCATGACTGCTCCTCAAAGTCGAAATCGCCGCGCCTGCGCGCGACACCATGCAACGGAACGGCGATGCACGACCGGAGCACGCCGAATTCCGACTTCCAATTGGGGATTACGAATCGGTTCACCGGCGCAGACCCTACCCCGGAATAATATCTGCCGCGCGCTTGCCAGGAGAAATGTCCAGGCAACGGGTTTCCGGCAGTCATGGCCTTGCGATTCAGAGCGAAACCCCAACCGAGCGCCACCTCAACGCTCGCATCGCCGGATGCCCGCTATTTAATCGAACTGGCGACGGAAGAGAATACGTTATTGGCGTTGGAACCGATGAGGCGGATGGTTCCGACGACGATCACCAGAATCACTGCCAGCATCACCGCGTATTCCGCGATGTCCTGCCCTTGTTCTTCGCGCCACAGACTTACAACCTTATCCCTCATTGACATTGTGTGACCTCCATCACACCCCTGCGGACGGGCACGAGCCCTATCCTATCCCCGCGATAGGGGCTTCCATTTCCGTCCCGGGACGCGATTTTATTTGTTGTTTCCGAATCAATAGCTTACGCGCCGCAGGCACCGTACTCTCGAGTGCCTTCCATAATACCCTGCTGTCAAGCCACCAAGCGACACTTTCTTTTAGAGGCGAACCTCGCCCATTGCCTAACATAGTGTGTCTGGAAATGGGCCTGCTGAGAGTCGAGCGTCCAGACGTCGGGTAAAAAAACAGCGCGAGCTGGAGCCCCGCCCCCAGCATTGCCCGTAACTCTTTCTTCGGGAAGAGGCCACGACTTATTGGATGGCGCTACCGACCGAGGAGAAGACATTGTTGGCGCTCGACCCGATCAGCCGAATCGTGCCTACGACGACCGCCAGAACCACCGCCAGCATGACCGCGTATTCCGCAACGTCCTGTCCGTCGTCCCCCAGCAACGTGCCCAAAGCCTGAATCATCTTGAACCTCAGCGCGAAAAACCTCAGCGCGAAACGCGAAAAGGGAGATTTGGGATCTAACTTGCCCGACCCCAAATGAGGCGTACATCATAAAATCGAATGTGCAAAACTTTGCAACTCAAAGTGATCGCATAGGGTTACTAACATGGTACCCATTTGGCGGGAATCTATTGACGTCTGGTGAGAATCACTGCCTCAGGATCGGCGTAGATCTGCTTCCATTCCGGACTGGGTCGAAGGGCGGTTATCAGCGGAGCGTCGGGTGGCAGGACCAGGGTGCGGATTCCCCATCGTCTAAGGGGCTTTGCCCAATCGTCGGTCAGATAATAGCTCGCGGCGAAATCGTCCATGAATCGGTCGCCGTAAACATCGGCGCGGCCATCGATAAAGACGCGGTATTGGGGGTACACCTTCCAGATGAAATAACCGCCAAAATTGTAGTGATTCAGGATGGGTGCCGGGGGATGCTCGCGGTTGAGGAAATCGGCCGCGCCCATGGGGAAGTGTTTCGCCTCCGTCTCCCCCTGCGTACCCGCCAGCTGTCGAACCCTGACCAGAGTAAAGACTGCAAAGCTGGCCAGCACCAGGAAATTGGCGATTGCGGTTCGGGAAGTCGGCCGATTTTGCCCCTTCTGGAGCAATTGGCCGACACCGCGCTGCTCCAGCCAGGCCTCGGCTAGTCCGGACAGGACCGGCACCAGGACAAGCACCAGGATGGGGATGTGACGCACGGAACGCAGCGCCAAAGGGATCGTGGCCAGCAACAGCACGAGATCGCGCGGCCGTGGGCGTCGCGGCGAGAGAGCAAGACCGGCAATGAGAGCCAGCAGCATGAGGAGAAGCGGCAGGTACGTCGGATTGTGGAAGTCCGGAGAGAACCACTCCTGAATGAACCGGTGCATTGCAGCGGAACGTAGCGTCTCCAAGGAGTAGCGGAAGATGCGTACGCCGTTAGGATTCAACGCTGCCAACACCAGACAAACCGAGAAGGCCGAAGCCACCCTCTTGAGGCGGGGCGCGGATTGCAGCCCTTGTCCGGGGAGCGCCGCTGCCTCTATCGCTTCGCCGAACAGGAATAACGCCAGGAAGGCCAGTCCGATGGGATATCCCGCATGCAGATTGACCCACAACAGCATTAATGGCGCAGTCCATGCCACTAGGTTAGGGCGTTTGCTGGAGGCTTCCAGTAGCATCAGGAAAATGCTCCCCAACAGGAAGGAAAACATCTGGGGCCGCACTCCCCAGGCAGGCGCCGAGGCCAAGGCTCCCCAAAGCGTAATTAAGGCGGCGAGGTAAGGGCGCCCCGGGCAACGCACGAAAACCAGCAAGAGCGTTATCGCGATAACTGCCGCGAACAGCACAATCAACCCGGCGAATCCGGTGCCGCGATACACACCGAAGAGCAAGACTTCCGAAAGCCACTCGTGGTTTACCCAAGGCTGGCCAAATCGAGTAAAGGAGTAAGGGTCGGCGTGGAAGAGGCCGTGATTCTGAAGCGTCAGCTGCCCGGTACGCAGGTGCCACCAAACGTCCGGGTCAATCACGCCACGAGCCGCCATAGCGAACAGGCCCAGAGCAAGGACGGCCACAAAAACTCGCCGAGTGGAGAAAAGCTCATTCATTGGTAGCGAACCGTTCTTGAGGTGTAGAGACGTTGCTAGCAACGTCTCTTTCTAGCGTCTCCGGCGAGGTCTCCCAAACCGCCAGGAAGACACAGGAGAGACGCAAAAACTACTTCTATGGCTCGTCGGACACGGCGCTCGTGTTTCGCAAACGCGCCAGTATTACTCCCAACATAGGCAAATATAGAAATAGCACGGCCCACCTTCCCACTTGCGTGAAGTCGAGCGGCGGATGGTACCAGCGCCAAATTCCAGCGCCCCAACTGAAGAAACCAGTCCAAACGATTTCCCGGCGCGATTTCGGAATCAACCACAGAATGAAAGCGTCGAAGAACCAGCGTTGCGGCATGATTGCGGTCAGCAGCAAAAACCACGTATCCCGGTCGCGGTAGCGCCACAGCGCCAGCAGGAGCAGCGGTCCGGGCAGAATCAGAAGTGGAAAGAAGTGCTCGTAGTGCTTCAGTTGTCCCAGCCAGAGTAGCGGCCACCGAGGCATCACTGCCACGCTAAGCAAGGCGACCACCACACAGGCCAGGATTCCGCGCCGGCTCAGATAAGTGATCGCAACCGGCAAACCCACCTGGGGCTTGACCATGGTGGCGGGCAGCAGTAGCGGGAGGAAGGCGCTGGCAACGATCAACGTAGACCACTGGGCCACCAGCAGGCCCGCCCAGTAGGGAAATGCCAGGAAAATCAACAAACGATGATAGCCGTACCGGGTCACGCCAAACGCGAGCAAAGCGGAACTGACGCCATAAAACAGACCCGCGGCGACCTCCGGGCGCAGCCACACCAACGGCAATCCAAAAAACACCGAGGTCAGAGGATATTGCTCCAGTGGAGTGTCGTAAGGATTTTGCCGCGCCAGCAGACGCTCGGCTAGATGAAGGGTCCAACCAAAATCGCCGGCTCCTTGCCTCAGGCGGGCCAGCAGAAAATAGCAGAACGCCCCAGTCGCCACTCCAATCGCAGCGGAAATGCAGATTCGCAATCGCAACGGACCTTCGCTCGCATAAGTTGTAACATGTAGCGACCTTTATTTCCGCCATACGATTGCTCAAAGACTCCAGACTCGGACTGCTCCTGACGTTGCTGTTCGCCGGAAGTATGTGGTTCTACGTGCAGACAATGCTCATACGTCATCAGGAGGTGTATGCGGCGGCCCACGAACGCCCGCGAGGCAATCTTTCCGATCTCTATCCGCGCTGGCTGGGGGCGCGGGAATTGCTGCTGCATCATCGCGATCCGTACAGTCCCGAAGTCACGCGGGAAATTCAGAGCGGATACTACGGACGCCCTCTCGACCCCAATCGCGCTGACGATCCCAAGGATCAGCAGGGTTTTGCCTATCCAGTGTATGTGGTTTTTCTTCTGGCGCCGACAATCGGCTTGCCATTTCCCGTGGTGCAATCCGGTCTGCGCTGGCTGCTCCTGATCCTGACCCTGGCCAGCGTGCCCCTGTGGTTGCGGGTATTGCGCTGGCGTCCGCAAATCGCCGTCACAGCGATCCTCATGATCCTGACGATTGGCAGCTTTCCCGTGGTGCAGGGACTTAAGCTGCAGCAGCTGAGCCTGTTAGTGGGCGGCCTGATCGCCGCCGGCGCCGCGGCGCTGGTAGCGGGGTATTTCTCGCTTGCCGGTTTTCTCCTGGCGGTGGCGACCATCAAGCCTCAACTGGTTTTGCCGATGGCGGCGTGGTTGGTGCTATGGGCGATCAGCGATTGGCGTCAGCGTTGGCGTTTTGTGTTGAGCCTGGGTGCGACCACTGCCGTTCTTTTCGCCGCGTCCGAATACATCTTGCCGGGATGGATCGGCCGGTTTCGCGAAGCGGTCGCAGCCTATCGCCAGTACACCGGGGGCGCGGGTTCACTCTTGGACGTGCTGGCCACACCTGTGCTAGGGAAAGTAATTGCCGGCGCAGCCGTGATTGCGGTGGCCGCTGTAGGCTGGCGCTTTCGTCGTGTCGCCCAGGATTCAGCTGCCTTCGGCACCATCCTGGCCCTGGTTCTGGCGGTAACCCTGATGATCGTGCCCACTTTCGCACCCTACAATCAGGTTCTTCTGCTGCCTGCCGTATTCCTCGTCGCTACCTCCTGGAAAGGTCTTTGGAGCCGAAATCGTCCTACTCGCGCTGCCTGCGTGGTGGGTGCGCTGGTGGTTTTCTGGCCCTGGCTGGCGGCCTGTGGAATGACGCTGGCTGGGCTGTTACTGCCTGCTGGCTCGGTGGAACGAGCTTGGGCTGTGCCTCTGTATACCAGCCTGGCCATGCCCCTTGTGGTTCTGGGACTGCTCAGTCTCTGTGCCATCGATCAGTTGCAGGCTTCGCCCTCGGCGCGTTGATCCAGGCCGCTGTCTGGTATTGGCGGAAACCGCGGCCACGACTGGCCGCATCGGCCTTGCATTGGGCTGCGGTCATGTTACTCTTTTCGCACGCTCTGGCCGCCCGCCCAAGTTTCGGAGGATGATATGAACCTCAAGATTGACAAGCGTGTGGTCAAAGGGGTCACCATCATGTCTTGTCACGGCCGCGTCATGTTCGGAGAAGAAGCCACGGCTTTGCGGGATAGCCTCAAGGAGGCTTTGACGAAGACGCCGCGAATAGTCCTGAATCTTTCCGATGTGACCTATATCGATAGCGGTGGCCTGGGAACACTGGTGGGTGTTTATTCCTCCGCGCGCTCGGCGGGCGCAGATATCAAGCTCACGGGTCTGGGCCAGCGCTTGCGCGACGTGCTGCAGATTACCAAGCTGGCAACGGTTTTCCAGGTCTTTGACAGCGAAGAGGAAGCGCTGGCCGCTCTCGGTCAGGGGATTGCTTGAGCCTGGGATCTGCCGTCCCCCCCGCGTCCAGGCGATTTGAACCGGCGGTCCTGTCATCTTATTTTTGAGTGCAGAGGAGAAGTAGGGCAGCTCTACATGTCTTTTCAACCCATCACGGGCCCGGTCTCGTCTCCAGGATCGGGGATTTTTCCTACCCTGGTCTACGTGCAGGGGAACGACCAGCGCACCATTAATCTCGACCATACTCCGTTCACCGTCGGACGCAAAGTTGATAAGGATCTGGTGATTGCCGATCCTCGCGTCTCCCGCGACCATGCCTTGATCACGTCGGAAGACGGGCAGTTTTGCGTAGTGGACCAGGGCAGCAAGCACGGAACCTTCGTCAACGGTGAACGGGTACAGCGCAAGACGCTGGAGCGGAACGATCGGGTGGAGTTCGGCGTGCGCGATGTGTCCTACGTTATTTTTCATCCCCATCATGCCAGCTCCAACACGGCGCGAGAGTTCCTGAGCCAGATTTCGGGAATACAGATCTCCACCGATGCCACCGACCTGGAGAAGCTGACGCTTTTTCTCGAAGCTGCCCGCAAGCTGAACACGACGGGCGTGCTCGATGAGATTCTGGTGACTCTGCTGGACGCGACCTTAAAACTAACCCGTGCCGAACGCGGGTATGTCTTCCTGCGGGACGAGGAGAGCAAGCTGCGCCTAGCCGCGGGGCGCAACTCCAAGGACGAGCCGCTGCTGGATGACACGACCATATCGCACTCCATTCTGGACGAGGCCCTCAAGTCCAATTCCGAGTTCGTAATCACGGATACAAGTCAGTCGCTTGACCTGGCGGGCCGGCACAGCATTGTGGCCTACGATCTGCGCACTGTAATCTGCATTCCGTTGCGCAAGCCTCAGGTGCAAGCCACGCGCGGCGCGCAGGCTCCGGCACCCACGGAAAGCTCAGCGGAGGTGATGGGCGCGCTGTACGTGGACTCGCGGTTCGCTTCGCGCGATATTTCAAGCGTGAGCAACGACATTCTTCGGGCGATCGCGACTGAAGCTGCCTCGCTGATCGAGAATGCGAGACTGGTGCAAGCCGAAGAAGCGTCCCGCCGCTACCAGCAGGAGCTTTCCATCGCCGCTTCCATCCAACAGCGGCTGATGGCAGTGACGATTCCCGAGGTTCCGTTTGCGCGGCTGAAAGGGAGAAATCTTTCCTGTAAAGAGATCGGCGGCGACTTCTTCGATGCCGTCAATACCGACGAAGGCCTGGCGGTGGTGCTGGCGGACGTCAGCGGAAAGGGAGTTTCGGCTGCACTACTGGCTTCCACCCTGCAAGGCATGATCTATTCGCAATTGATTGCCGGAATGCCGCTGGTGGAAATTGTGGCCGCGGTTAACCGGTTTTTCACGCACAAGCACATTGGAGAAAAGTACGCGACGCTGATCATAGCGCGCATACGGCGCGATGGGGAACTGGAATACGTCAATTGCGGCCACGTGCCTCCATTGCTGGTTTGCAACCATGAAGTGATGCGGCCGCCCCATGGCAACCTGCCGGTGGGCCTGCTCGCCGATGCCACCTACGAGAGCGATCATTGCAGTCTGCATGCGGGGGACCGGTTGATTCTGGTCACGGACGGGGTCACGGAGGCGGAAAACGCGCGCGGCGACTTCTTTGAGGACTCGCGCCTGGAAACGGTGGCTGCCAAAAGTTCCTCGCTCGAAGATATATTCACCGCAGTAGCCAACTTCTGCGGCGGCACTCCGCTCAGCGACGATTGCACGGTGGTGGAGCTGGTGTATTCGGGTTAGTTCAGCCGTCAGCTTTCAGCAATCAGCTTCCAGCCTTCACAACACTAACGACAGTCGCGGGAGATTTCTGCCCGGAGGTATTCCGTGCTATTTATTTCTCGAGAGGGTGCCGGCGTGAACAAGTCTACTTTGCGACTCGTGGTAGGTCTTTTCGCCCTGTCTGGCGCTGCTTTGGGCCAGAGGCCGGCTGACCACTTTGGTGCGGTGGAAGCCTACGTCAAAGGCGAGATGGACCGGCAGCACATTCCAGGCGTGGCTCTTTTGGTTGCGCATGACGGAAAAATTGTGCGGGCTCAGGGTTTTGGCTTTTCCAACCTGGAGCACCGTGTGGCGGTCAAGCCCGAAACAATTTTCCAGTCCGGGTCTGTGGGCAAACAGTTCACTGCTACCGCCGTCATGATGCTGGTCGAGGAGGGGAAGATTGGGCTGGATGACTCCATCACCAAATATTTTCCCGAGGCTCCGGCCAGCTGGAAGCCGGTTACTGTTCGCCATCTCCTTAGTCATACCGGCGGATTCACGGATTACCCGAAAGATTTCGATTTCCGCAAGGACTACACCGAAGCCGAACTTTTCAAAGTTGTGGCTGCAATCCCGCTGGGCTTTTCGCCGGGTACGCAATGGAGTTACAGCAATCTCGGATATTTGATGCTCGGCATCCTGATTCACCGGGTCACCGGCAAGTTCTACGGCGATGTGCTCGAAGAGCGCATCTTCCATCCGCTGGGGATGCAGACCACGCGCATCATGAGCGAGGCTGACATTATCCCCAACCGCGCGGCCGGTTATCGACTGGTGAAGGGTCAACTAAAGAACCAGGAGTGGGTCTCGCCGACTTTGAATACCACCGCTGACGGCAGCCTCTATTTTTCGATTCTGGATTTGGCCAAGTGGGATGCGGCGCTCTACACCGAAAAGCTACTGAAACTTTATCGCTTGGAACAAATGTGGACTCCGGTCAAGCTCAACGACGGTCAGCCCAATTCCGGTCATTACGGATTTGGGTGGGAGATTACAAACTCCCACGGCCATCGCCTGATCGATCACGAGGGCTCCTGGCAAGGCTTCCAGACCCAGATTTCCCGCTATGTGGATGACAAGCTGACCGTGGTTGTGCTGTCCAACCTGGCTGGGGCTCACCCCGGACATATCGCGGAGGGCGTGGCTGAAATTTATTTTCAGGGCCAGCCCGAAAAGAAGCCCGCGCCGTCGCCATAAATTTGGGCGCAAGAAATTTTGCTGCAACAGTCGCGGGTTTATTTGCGCGACTTGGCTAGGCCGCGCATTTTTCTCCTGAATTCGGTCCGGCTCGGGTATATTCTCTCCCGCCATGAATTTCACCCTTCTCGACTGGTCAGCGATCGTCCTGTATCTCGGTATTACTCTGATGCTGGGCCTTTATTTCCGCTCACGCTCCGGCAAGAGCGTGGACGACTATTTTGTCTCCGGACGCAACGTCTCCTGGTGGCTGGCGGGCACTTCGATGGTGGCCACCACCTTTGCCGCCGACACCCCGCTGGTGGTGACCGGCCTGGTCTATACCCAAGGCATCGCCGGAAACTGGCTGTGGTGGGCGTTTCTGCTGTCGGGCATGATGACCGTGTTTCTGTTCGCCCGCCTGTGGCGACGCTCTGGCCTGCTGACCGATGTACAGTTTGCCGAGATGCGTTATTCCGGAAAGCCGGCTGCGTTTCTGCGCGGCTTCCGCGCTATTTATCTCGGCCTGCTGATGAACTGTCTAATTCTGGGCTGGGTGACGAAAGCGATGACCAGCATAGTGGCGGTCACGCTGGGCGTGAGCGACCGCAACGCGTTGGCCATCTGTGTTCTGTTTCTGATTCCGTTCACCGGACTCTATGTGGCGCTCGGAGGATTGTGGGGCGTGCTCTGGACCGATCTGTTTCAGTTCGCACTGAAAATGGCGATTGTGATCGCCGTGGCGTGGTATGCCGTGGCGGCGGCGGGTGGCATGGGCATGCTGCTCAGTCGGCTGGCAGAAATGCGGGCAACCGCGGGACCGGGCGCTGGCGATGCTACCGCTTTCTTTCCGGATTTTTCCCGCCCATTTTCACAGGAAGGAATCTGGATCTTGCCGGTGATCACGTTTGTGGTCAATATCGGACTGCAATGGTGGGCTTTCTGGTATCCGGGGGCAGAGCCGGGTGGCGGTGGCTACATAGCGCAGCGCATCTTCAGCGCGAAAGATGAACGCAACGGCTTGCTCGCGGTGCTCTGGTTCAATGTCGCGCACTATGCCTTGCGTCCCTGGCCGTGGATTCTTACCGCCTTGGCGGCGGTGGTGCTGTATCCGCACCTGGAACATCCGGAGACCGGATACATGCTGATCGTGAGCCAACACGTGCCGCCGGCGCTTCGGGGAATTGTGATCGCGGGATTTATGGCGGCGTTCATGTCCACCATCGCGACTCAACTAAACTGGGGCGCTTCCTATCTGGTGTCGGATTTCTATCGGCGCTTCATCAAGCGCGACGCCAACGACAAACATTATGTGCTGATTTCACGCCTCGCAACGGTGTTGCTGGTCATCGCTTCTGCGGGAATTTCTGTTCTTCTGTCTGATATTCGTTCCGGATGGCAGGTGGTCTTGGAGGTTGGAGCGGGCACGGGTGGTGTCTATTTGCTGCGTTGGTACTGGTGGCGGATCAACGCCTGGAGCGAAATTTCGGCTATGGCGACGGCGTTGGCCATGACCGTGTGGCTGCGCTGGACGGTGCCTTTTTCGGGCACTAACCCGGTGGTTTTCGCCAAGACGGCTTTGACCACAACCGTCATCACTACGCTGGTTTGGCTGATCGTCACTTATGTGACCAAAGCGGAGCCGGAGGACGTTCTGGTGAAGTTTTACCGCAGTGTTCGACCGCATGTGACCGGATGGCAGCCGGTTGCGCGCCTAGCACCAGACGTGCCGTCGACCCGCGACCTGGGCCGCAACCTGCTTTCGTGGGTTCTGGGCTGCTTCATGGTGTATATGGCGTTGTTTGGTTTGGGGCATGTGCTGCTGGGGCCGTTCTGGGAGGGCATCGGACTGCTGACCGCGTCCGCGATTTGCGCGGGCGCGCTTTATTCCAATATTTCGCGGGGTGGGTGGAGCGAGGAAGGTCCTGCGAAGTTTGGTGATGCAGGCGGCACAGTCGCTCGCTGAGCCCGGTTTCGGCAACCCAACTAACCGGGGCATGGCTCACTCCACGACTACGGAGTAGTTCGTCCCCTCCCACCGCTGCTCTCGCTGCCAGTAGAAGGTGAAAATAATCTCGCGGCCCGACGTCAACTGGTCGCTTGGCAGATCCGCGATGAATACGCCTAACGGGTCACGAGAATTCGTGTCCTGCGCAGTCTGCCATCCGTCGAAGGTCCAGTGCACTTGCGCCGGCACCGGCACGACCAGCCGGAGCTTTTTTCCTCTCGGCATACTGTGGCATTTGTTGTTGAAACGCCATTCAAAATGCGTGGCTCTCTGCTTTTCCACCAAATAACGCTGCACCGTCTGTGGCGGCTGGTCGAAGATTTTCCCATCGCGTAGTGAGCGGCGCAGCTTGATGTACTCGGAGTGCGCCCAAACCAGCGGGCACGCCGACCCCGAAGGTTTGCCGCGAAACAGTTCGAACGCCGGGATATCCGCCGAGTCCCAGACCTGCTCGGGAATCAGGCGGCCCCCTTCGCTGGAAAGCTCCATCACTTTGAGCAACTCCCCGGCTGCCTGGGGACGTCCCGCAGCGAGTTCGTAATGTCCGCGCTCGCCCGCGAGCAGCGGCCAGGCCCGCCCAATGCCGGTGCCATCGAAAGGCGAGCCGTCCTCGTGTTCGCCGTAACCGTCGCCGTTGTACCGATACCAGCAAGGGCCCTGCGGCAGGTTCACTTGGAGCAGAGCGTCGATGACTTTTACCGTGCTCAGGATCCGGGGATCGTCGGGTGCGCGCAAACCAAACCGCACCAGGGCCAACGAGTCCGGGCTAACCAGGTGTGCGGCGCGCTCGGCGTTTTGGCCCGGCGGCCGGTTCTTGATGGGGACGAAGCCTTCCAGGGGAGACGATGCGCAATCAGCGTCAGGCGGCGCGATCCGCACGTAGTAGCCTTCCACTCCGAGTTGCCGCGCCAGGTCGCTATCTTTTGCATATACCCAGCGCTCAATGTTGTCGTTCCAGCAATCGGCCGTTTCGCGCAGGTGGGTGGCGATATCGGGTTGTCCCACCGCGTCGGCAAGATCGGCGGCGGCGAGCAGGCCGGAGATTTCGACGGCCAGGGTAAAGGGCGAGTATCCAGGATCTTCTTCCCAGCGATCCTGCTGGGTCACCGGCCCGTTGCGGACAATGAAGCTGGCCGCGCGACTTACCGCGGCCCACAAGCGTTGCGGATCGCCCAGAACAAATCGCGAGTGCCGCCGCATGACGTCCATGAGCAGAATGGGGAAGGCGGTTTCGTCCATCTGCATCCCGCTCCAGTAGGGACGCCCATCCAGCCACATGTTCTGCGCCCAACGTCCATCCGCTTCCTGCGTGGCTTCGAGGTAGCGAAGGATGCGCAGAGCGTCGGATTCCGCGCCGGCGGCCAGAAAGCCAAACGCGGTTTCCACCAGATCCCGTGGCCACACGAGGTGATATCCGCCCAGGTCTTCATCACCCTTGTTGAAGCCCCACGGAATCGAAAGACTGGCGATTACTCCTCCCAAGAAATCTTTCGACTCATGCGAACGCATCACAGCCGTGCTAGTCCGATAGAGGTCCACTTCGCGGCGAGGCTCGTCAAGTTTCAGCAAGCTGTCTTGCCAACTTTTCCAATGCCACACATAGTGGGAACGCAGTTCGGCGTAAGACTCGAGTAAACTGCCACGTGTGTGCAGTCCTGCCTCGGTCCAGATCTCACCAAAGCCCAGCGCCAGGGTAAACTCACCGCCACATGCCGCCAGGTCGACCTCGCCGGTGAGCGCAACGTTGCCGTTTTCCGCGTGAGTATATTCCCAGGTCATCTGGTAATGCTGGGAGAGGTCCTGCCATCCGTCGGAAAATCCGGCAAAACCGGCCGTCATCTTTCGCCATGGCACAGAGCAGGCGAAGGCCAGCGCGCAATCGTTGCGCTGGGCAAACAGCATGGGAGTGCCCTTATACTCTCCGACCCAGCCGGTATTTTCCCTGCCCCAATTTGCCAGATGGGGGGCCAGGAGTGCGTACAAGTGATAATCGGCCAGACTGCCTTGCAGAGGGACAAAGCGGATCTTTTGCAGGACGACATTCCGATAAGGATCGGAAAAGACTTCCTTCTCAATCCGGTAGCGCCCCTGCAATTCGGTATTGGTCAGTTTGTAAACCGGAACGCCGGGTTCAAGGGGCACGCTTTCAAACTTGCAGTGCCGTTTTTCTTCGGAGAAAAAGCTGGAGCCGTTGGTCACGATCAGTCCCAGGTCCCGGGTGCAGGCTTGATCAACCCGCGGAAAGTAAACTTCATTCAGGATGCCATGGCTCAGGGTAAACCACACACGGCTGTGCTGGTTGAGCGCGGTGCCCACGCCACTCTTCGCACTCGAAGTCCAGCGCGGAGGAATTCCCGGCCAACCGGGCGCAAACCGTTCCACTTGGCTATCACTCACCTGGGTTCCTTGCAGTGTATGCTTCACTCCCAGAAGCGAGTCGGCGAATGGACACTGGCCTCGATTTTGTCGTGCCTTGAGCGGGAATGCGCATCTCAGTTGACAAGATTCTACCAAGTCTCGGGATTGGGGCGTCGCGGCCCCACGTCTTACACACAGCTAGGGGGGAGAGATGAGAGCTCGAAGCAGATGCTTTGCGATGTGGTCTGCGGCGGCGGTTTTACCTGCCGCACTATGGGCTGCGGATACCGGCGTGCCTAGAGAGATCGATGGCCAGAAATCCGTGATTACGGTGCGGGTGTTCAAGTCGGGGCTGTTTTCAGCTTTTGGGCACGAGCACGAGATCAACGCGCCCATTGAGCACGGGACGTTCAACGAAAGCCAACCCTCGGTGGAGTTGGCCGTGGATGCGCGCAAGATGCGGGTCATGGACAAGGACGTATCGGAAAAAGACCGGGCTGAGATCCGGGAGACCATGCTGGGACCTAAGGTTCTGGACAGCGGCCAGTTTCCGGAAATACGATTCCACTCCACCGCGGTGGAAAGTAAGAGAGAGGGCCGCTGGATCGTGCGTGGAGACCTGCGTCTGCACGGACACACCCATCCGATAAAGCTGGAGATCCAGGGAGAGAATGGACACTATCGTGGCACGGCGGAGCTGAAACAACGGGACTTCGGGATCGAGCCCGTTAGCCTGGGGGGCGGAACGGTGAAGGTAAAAGACGGGTTGCAGGTGGAGTTTGAGATTGTGGCAGAACCTCAGCGGAACTAACCATAGAGGGCGCTGAAGGACACGGAGAAGTGCCCAGGCGGCGCCTGCGCGGTTAACAAGGCACATAGGACATGACTCGGATAACCTTGCTACCGAATTCTGCGTCCAACCCAACAGGGAAATCTGCGGTATCGCCCTTTCCGAGCGGGCGTATAATCGAGAAAGAGTCCTGGGGCGGGACGGAACAAGGGAGTCCATCATGAAGTTACGGCTCTTAGCATTGACGGCTGCGTTGCTGACCTTCAGTTATGCGGCGCCATGGGGTTTCTCGCAGGATCAAGGCGGCGCCAAGCCGAGCGACAGCGCTTCCGACAACGCAGCGGCCAAAACCTCGCCCCAGACCCCGCCGCCGAGCGTCGAGCCGGCGGACCCGGACAAGGTTAGACATGAGGGCGGCAAGGGAGATGTAGATGCCGTCGGCAATCGGAATGTGGGTTGCAAGACCGGGCTGGGAAACTGGTATGGCGTGGAAAAACAGATTGCCATGGGGAAAAGTTACTCCCAGCAGGTCGAATCCACGGTAAAACTGATCCAGGACCCGGTGGTAACGGAATACGTCAATCGGCTGGGGCAGAACCTGGTGCGCAATTCCGACGCGCAAGTACCGTTCACCATTAAAGTAATTGACTCCGACGACGTCAATGCCTTTGCTCTGCCCGGCGGCTTTTTCTACGTGAATTCCGGATTGATCCTGGCGGCCGACGAAGAAGCGGAACTGGCTGGTGTGATGGCGCACGAAATTGCCCACGTGGCGGCGTGCCATGCGGCGCGTGAAAATACCCGCGGCAATTTGATGAATATGGCTTCGATTCCACTGATCTTTGTCGGCGGGGCTATCGGCTATGCCGGCTACGAGGCAGCGGGCCTGGCCTTGCCCATGACCTTCCTGCACTTCTCGCGCGGCTTCGAGGCGGAGGCCGATTACCTGGGAATGCAGTACATGTACAAGTCGGGATACGACCCTCAAGCTTTTATCAGCTTCTTTGAGAAGGTGCAGGCCCAGGAGAAGAAGAAACCGGGGACATTAGCCAAGGCGTTCTCGACCCATCCTCAGACTCCGGACCGGATCGCCAAATCGCAGGAAGAGATTGCGCAAATCCTGCCGGCACGGGCGCAGTACGTCGTCTCAACCTCCGAGTTTGACGATGTCAAGGGGCGGCTGGCAGCGATCGAGAACCGGCACAAGGTGCTCGACAAGAAGGACGACGGCAAGAAGCCGAGTCTGCGACGGACCTCGACACCGGACAAGAACGGCACCGACGACAAGACAAACGACGACGGCCGCCCTACGCTGAAGCGGCGGGATGACAGCAGCAGCAACTGAGCCCAAACAGGATGTTGTCAACACGATTCAATCCGGCGGCTTCGGCCGCCGCTTTTATTTTGGGGCTTACTTTCGCCGGAAATGGAAAAGCCGCGAGGAACTCGCGGCATGGCCGGAAAAGGCTGAACCTTTCGGGTGGACTCTTTTACGCAGCTTCTTTCGGAGCCAATGCGGGTACCCGACGGCTCCTGGCCGCGATTGACGTTACCACCTTCATGTCCTGCCAGTCATAAGGAAATTCTTTGCCGCAATCGAGACATGCGACGTAGGTGCCGGTCAGCGAGGCTGCGGTATTGCGCCGCGATCGCGATCGCACCGTGATAGGAAAACTATAATGAGAATGTCTGCAACCGAAGAAAACTTCGAACAATTTCGCCATCATACCGCCCTCCCCGGCAGCCCTCAATACGAAACTTGCCCGGTCCTGTTTACTTAGATTCAGTTTTGCCCAGAAAGGTTCCTGGGGGGTACGAGGTGGGTGCACGCGACGGATGTGGATAAGCGGAAGTGTCTGCTGGATGAGGGGTTAGCGCTGCAAGCTCGCCATGCCCGTTGTTCCCTGTAGCGAAATCCGACCGACGCTCGCGCCTAGTTGCGCTCAGGCTTCCTGGGGGCCCGCCTTTTTGTGTGCCTCACATTTGGCCACAATGGCGCTGCGAAGGCGGTTGCGCAGATCGTCGGGAAGTTCGTAGAGCTGAGAGTCGCGGTAGATCTCGATGGTCTTCTTGGTGGTGTCGCAGACAACGTAGCAGTTGTGGCACCAAGCCAGATGGTCTTCCAGTTCGGCCTTGGTGCGGTCGTCAAGGACGCCGTCCAGGTAGTTGGTCAGTTCCTGCAGAAACTCAGAACACTTCACTGTTTGCCATCTCCGCTATCACGCTTCTGGAAGTAACGGCTAAGCCGTTCCCGCAACTGCAACCGCGCCCGCAACAGCCGCGACTTGACCGCAGGGATGCTAAGTTCGAGCGCCTCAGCCGTCTCCTCGGTCGAAAGACCTTCCACGTCTCGCAGAACAAAGACCGTGCGAAAGCTCGGAGGCAGTCCCTGAATCGTCTTGGTCAGGATTTCCTTCAGTTCCGCCTGGCTATACTGCTGTTCCGGATTCGGACTCCAATCCGCGACTTCGCGGGGAACCGAATCTTCCTCGGTCTTGACGTCCTCGTCCAGCGAGACCATGCGCTCCGGCCGACGTCGCCGCAGCTTCATCAGCGCTTCGTTGACCGCAATGCGCACCAGCCAGGTATAAAACTTGCTCTGGCCCTGGAACTGATTCAGATTGCTGTAGGCCTTAAGGAAGGCATCCTGCACCACATCTTCCGCGTCTTCGCGGTTCTGGGTGATGTGCTGCGCAATGCGAAACACATTCCGGTCGTAGCGCCGGACCAGTTCCTCAAATGCCGATACATCTCCGCTTTTGGCGGTCTGAACCAGAGCCAGCTCATCACTGACTGGTTCGGTTACCTTTTGTTGGATGGCTGTCATTCTTCTTCCGATGCAACAATTTTCATGCCCGGGGTGCTCGAGAGAAATGTTATTTTACTTGGTAACCCGCCTTCCGAGCTAACTGTTTTGACGTATCTATGCCGGGCCGGTTTGCGATAAATTCCAAAGAGCCTTGATTCCGCAGTAGAACACGTCCTTACGTGACCGGAAAACACCGGCCAAGTGACCATATAATCGAGGTTTACCAAAAGCTTGAACCGGGGATGAAGGGCAAGAAAGCCAGATCCAGCGGCTGAAGCACCGAACTGACCATGGCAGACCGAAGCGAACTCGAGGAAATTGTCGAGAGAGTTGTTTCCCAGGTATGGGAGAACCACGTTCCGCACATACGGGAGGAGTTAGTGCGCCGCGTCCTAGAGGAACTTCCGCAGACCCTTGGGGCGGGGGGATCTGGGGACGGTGGATCTGCCAATCTGTTGAAGGCGATCTCGTCCATCTACGCGGGCACAACGCAAAAAGAAATTCTACGCGCACTGCTGGACAACACGGTCCGCTACAGCGGCCGCGGGGCGCTGTTCGTGGTCAAAGCCGGGGCTGCGGCCGGGTGGCAAGGGCGCGGCTTTTCCGAGGACGGCGAGGACACCATCAAGGATTTCGCCCTCAACGTGACCATGGGAGCTCCGGAGCAGGCCCTGCGATCGCGAATGCCATTCAGCGGCGCTACCAGCGAGATTGACCCGGAATTTGTGTCACGATTCGGCGGATCGGCCGATGATCAGGTGTTGGTGCTGCCCCTAGTACTCAAGGAGAAAGTGGCGGCGCTGGTGTACGCCGATGCAGGGGTGGAGGCGGGCGGAAAGATGGACGCCGCGGCCCTGGAGCTTTTGGTTCGAGCCACCAGTGCCTGGCTGGAAGTGGCCTCGCTACGAAAGCAGGCGCAAAAAGAAGAAAGCGCCGATACGACTGCCGAAAAAACGGAAAGCGCCCCGCCGGCACACACGGCTGCCCCCCCCTCGGACCCTTTCGCGGCGCACGCCCCGAAGCATGTGGCCTCGGTTCCCGTGCCCATAGTGGTTCCGCCGGTGGTGGCCGAGCAACCTGTGGTCGTGGCTCAAGCCGAGCCCATCAAAGCTTCCGTGGCAGCCGCCGCTCCGGCCCCGGCGGCGGATCCATTTGCCAATCTCTCCCCGGAGGATGCCGATGTCCATCGCAAGGCCCAGCGCTTTGCCCGGCTGCTGGTGGATGAGATCAAACTGTACAATCAGGCGAAGGTCGCCGAAGGGCGCAAAAATAAAGATCTTTACGGCCGGCTCAAAGAGGACATCGAAAAGAGCCGGGGGACTTTCCTAAAACGCTATGGAAATAGCGCGGCCGCCGGCGCCGACTACTTCAGCCAGGAACTTATCCGCAGTCTGGCCGAGGACGATCCTTCCATCATGGGCGCCAATTTTCGGCGAAATTGATTAGAGTGGTCTTTCATCGTTTGCCATCGTCCTTGGTTCGAATTTCTGTGATTGGGGCAGTTCTGTGTTTGAATCTTGTCCCCTCCGTGGCGCCTGCGGCGGCGCAGTCTTCCACCAGGAAAACCCAGTCCGGCAAGAAAGCGCGCGGCAAAGCCGCCGCCCGGCACAGACGGTCCTCACCCCGCATGAGCCGGATGCATCAGGCGTTTGTGACTTCAGCCAATCTGAAGCCGATGGCACGGCAACTGCTACAAGACCGCACTGCGGCCGCTTACGCGGGAGTGGAGGCCTACGCCCGGCTCCATACCAAAGGAGATGCAGGCGCGCTGGCCTGGCTGGTAGTGGGATACGCTCACACTCTGGATCACGATTACGCCAAAGCCATCGATCCGCTGAACCGGGCCGAGGCTCGGGCGGGAGATCTGGGCGACTACGTCAGTTTTTATCTCTGCACTTCATACTTTCAAGCGGGGCGGACGGCCGAAGCTGCTGCGACCCTTGCGAAATTCGACAGGTCGTATCCCGAGTCGCTGTTGACGCGGGACGCGCACGTTCTGTATGCGAACGTTCTTTGGGCGGAGGGCCGGCCGCAGGAAGCGGTCGCTCTGCTGGAAAAAGAGCGTCAGCCGCCGCGCGCTGATCTGGAACTGGCCTTGGGACGCGCGTACGCCGCCGCGGGGCAGGCGGCAAAGGCCGCCGACATCTTGCGCAATCTGTACATCACGATGCCACTGAGTACAGAAGCCGGGCAGGCCGCCATCGAGCTGAAGAAACTGGCTTCGACCGCCCAGTTGGCTCCCTTGGGGTCGAACGGCCGCAGATCGCGCGCCGATCTGCTGGCCAAGGGCAAACGCTTCACCGAGGCGGCGGAGGAATATCGCGATCTGCTTAACATGGTGGACCCGAACGACCGTCCTGACCTCGAATTGGCGCTGGCGGTGGCTTTGCGCCGTTCGGGACAAAACAAGGAAGCCAAGAAGATTCTGGAGACGCTGCCCAGCTCCCCGGCTGAGCTCAACGCCCAGCGCCTCTTCAATCTTGGAGAAGTGGCGCGCGCTAGCGATGACGACGAAGGCTTTCTGCGCGCTCTGACGGAGCTACGCCAGGCGGCGCCTACCAGTGTCTGGCTACAACAGGCATTGTTGGCGGCCGGAAATTTTTATCTTCTCAAACCCGACTATGACAAGGCGATCGACGCGTATCGAGAGTTGCAGCAACGATTTCCGCAGGTGGGCCGCGCCTCGTACGCACATTGGAAGGTGGCATGGTTGAGCCTACGCCAGGGCAGGAACGCAGAGGCCAAGGCGGGGTTTGAGCAGCAGATAGGTCTGTATCCCACGTCAGCGGAAGTTCCGGCGGCGCTGTATTGGCGTGCACGACTGGCTGAGGAAGACAACGACACCGCCATGGCCTGTGCCTACTACCAAAAACTCTCGGAACGCTTTCGCAATTTTTACTATGGCGAACTAGCGCGTCGCCGGCTGCGGGAAACCAAGGCGGATGGCGACCCTCCACATTACGCCTTGCTGGATCGGGTTCCGGCAATCGAGGCCGGCACCAATATCGCCGCCAGCGAGCCCCCGACGGACAACCTGCGCTATCAGAAAGCGCGGTTGCTCGAGAACGGCGCACTGGTGGACTTTGCCGTGCGCGAAATGCAGGCCGCGGGTAATGAAGACAAGGGGAACTGGGTTGCGGCTGAGACCGCGAGGCTTTATCAGGATGCGGGACGCTTCGACGGCGCCATCCAGGTATTCAAACGCGCCGTGCCGAATTATTTTGCGGTGGATTTGCCCACTCTCCCGCGCTCTTACTGGGAAGCGCTGTTTCCCAAGGCGTACTGGACCGACCTGAAAGCATTCTCGACGCAAAACGCGCTGGATCCTTATCTCGTGGCATCCCTGATTCGGCAGGAGTCGGAGTTTAATCCAGGCGCGGTGTCTCGCGCCAATGCAGTTGGGCTGATGCAATTGCTGCCCAAGGTTGGCAGCGGGGTGGCAAAGCAGGAAAAGCTCAAGCATTTTGCCGCTACGCAATTGTTTACTCCCGAAGTCAACCTGCGGCTGGGTACGCGCTACTTCCGCGAAATGGTGGATAAGTATGGCTCCTTCGAGTACGCGCTGGCTGCTTACAACGCCGGCTCGAACCGGGTGGACGATTGGCTGGGGCAGGGAAAATATCGCGACCCGCAGGAATTTGTGGAATCGATCCCCTTCACTGAGACTCGGGAATACGTGCAGGCCATTCTCAGGAACGCCAATGTGTACCGGCAGTTGTACGGGGCGCCATAGTCACGGGGATCCCGGGTGCAGAATTGCTGATTCGCGCGCCTTCGGTCTGTTCTCTCTAATTTTTACAAAGATTTCACATCTTCAAGGTTGTCGCGGCGGTAGAATACGATTCTGTTCGCGAGGGGTACTCCGGCCAGCCGGCCGCACGAAGGAGAAAACGCATGCCTGCTTCTGTAAAGCCAATTCCTGAAGGCTTCCACACTGCAACCCCAACTCTGGTAGTTCGAAACGCCGCGCAAGCCATCGAGTTTTACAAAAAAGTATTCGGCGCCAAGGAAATCATGCGGATGCCGAGTCCAGACGGCAAGATCTCCCACGCCGAGCTGAAGATTGGCGATTCCATTATTTTTCTGTCGGATGAATTCCCCAACATGGGCGGCAAAGCCCCGCAAACATTGGGTGGATTTACCGGCGGTATCTATCTTTACGTTGAGGATGTTGACGACGTCTTCCAGCGGGCCATCGACGCCGGCGGCAAAGCCGCTACGCCAGTGACCGACATGTTCTGGGGAGACCGGCATGGCAACTTTGTCGATCCTTTCGGCCATTCCTGGGGCGTGAGCACGCATACGGAGGATCTGAGCGAACAAGAGATGGGAAAACGGGCGCAGGCTTTCTACGCCCAGATGGAGCAAAAGAAGTCGGCCTAGGTTTACGCGAAAGGCTTGAACCGCAAAGGACGTCAAGACAACCGGCGAAGTGCGCAAGGAAAGTCCTTGCGATCTTTGTGGTTTTATCGGCCTCCCTTGCGGTTGAGCTTTTTGCGGCTGGGCGGGCTATCAGGCCGATTTTTCCGGTGCCGGTGATTTTGCGAAGAGGATTTCGATTACCAGCAGGGCAGCTCCCACAACAATAGCGCTGTCGGCCACGTTGAACGCGGGCCATTGATATTGGCCGATGTAGAAAAGCAGAAAATCGACCACCCGACCGTTGAGCAGTCGGTCCCATAAGTTCCCCACCGCACCCCCAAGAATCAACGCCAGACCAACTCCGGTGCTCTGCATGGAATGACTGTTGCGCCAGAGAAGAACGGAGACGATGGCGAGCGCCACGATGGAGAAGAGCACCAGCACGGTGATCTTCCATTCCGAGGGCGAGTCGGCAAACAGACCGAAGGCCGCGCCCCGATTCTCCACGTGGGTGAGCCGGAAGAATCCGGGGATTATCTGAATGGTGTCGTGCAAGGAAATATCCCTGGCTACCATCCATTTCGCGGCCCGGTCGAGGACCAACACCAGCAGGGCAATCACGAAGTGGAAGCTACGGGTGGCGCGAGTCGTCATGGGAGTTAGTCTAAAACCTCAAATCGCAGAAAACGCCGCCGAGGCGGCACGGAAGGCAGTGCTCACCTGCCGAGTTCCTTCAGCACCGCAATGCAGCGCTCGCACACTGTAGGGTAGACCGCGTCCTCGCCCACATGGATGGAATAATTCCAGCAGCGCTCGCACTTTTTGCCCTGGGCCTGGTTCACCCGGACGCTTACTCCGCCGGTTCCATTTCCGGAAGCGCCAGGCTCCAGCGTCACCGCCGAAACGATGAACAGATAGCGCAGCTGGTCCTGGTAACGTGCCAGGACCGAGTACACGGGCTCGGCGGCCGTGACGATGACTTGGGCTTCCAGGTTGGCGCCGCCGATCAACTTGCTCTGGCGGGCCTCTTCCAGCGCCTTCAATACTTCGGTGCGGACAGCCAGCAGAGTGCTCCAGTCTTCACTTTGCCTGACATCCTTCACGGGGACCGAGCCGCCCAGAATGTCAGATGCATTGGGAAAGTTCGCGAGATGCACGCTGGGCGGACGATCAGCCAGCGCGGGCAGATATTGCCACACTTCGTCACAGGTGAAGCTCATGATGGGCGCCAGTAGGCGGACCAGAGCTTCCCCAATGCGCCAGATCGCGGTCTGTGCGGCCCGACGGCCGCGGGAATTCGGCGCATACGTGTAGAGCCGGTCCTTGAGAACATCGAAGTAGAAAGCGCTCAGTTCCACTACGCAGAAGTCATTGATGCGGTGGTAAACCTTGTGAAAAGTGAACTCATCGTACCAGCGAGTCACGTCTGCCGTCATGGCAACTGTCTGGCGAAGGACGTACTGATCGATCGCTTCCAGGTTTTCGAACGGCACAGCATCTCGTTGCGGATCGAAGTCGTACAGATTGCCGAGCGAGTTCTTAAACAGTTTGTTCCGAATCGTCCGGTAGTTTTCTGCGATGCGCCCCATCAGGCGCTCAGAGCCGAGCACGTCCTCCCGAAAATCAACCGATGCGACCCACAAGCGCACGATCTCACCGCCCAGGCGATTAGAAATGTCGACCGGGTCCACGTCATTGCCGCGGGATTTGGACATGGCGCGGCCTTGTTCGTCCAGAGTCCAGCCGTTGGTCGAGACCATGCGGTACGGAGCCTGGTCGCGGGTGCCGACCGCGCAGAGCAGGGAAGAATGAAACCATCCCCGGTGCTGGTCACCGCCCTCGAGGTAAAGATCGGCGGGCCAGGGCAGGTCGGGTTCGTGGCCGAGCACAGCGGCGTGGCTGCAGCCGGATTCGAACCAGACGTCGAGAATGTCAGTCTCCTTGGAAAACTTTGTGGCCCCGCACTTGGCGCACTTTGTGTCGGCACCAATCAGAGCGTCGGCCTCGGGCGTGTACCAGGCGTCGGCCCCGGCACGGGCGAAGAGCTCGATCACTTTGCGGTTGAGCGCGGGATTGTTCAGGGGCAAGCCGCAGCCTTCGCACAAGAACACAGCGATGGGGACGCCCCAGATGCGCTGTCTTGAAACGCACCAGTCGGGGCGAGTGGCGATCATGTTTGAGATACGCTCTTCGCCCCAGGCTGGGTCCCACTTCACTTTCTTGATTTCGTCTAAGGTGCGACTGCGCAGCGTGCCATCCGGCATCGGCGTTTCCATGGAGATGAACCACTGCTCAGTGGCACGGAAGATGAGGGGGTTGTGGCAGCGCCAGCAATGCGGGTAGGAATGCTCGAGCTTTTCGGAATGCATCAGCACACCGCGCTGCTTCAGCAGCTCGATGATGGGCTGGTTGGCGTCAAAGACTTTTTTGCCGTCGTATTCTGGCAGGCCGTTTCGCATGATGCCGGCGGCGTCCACGTTGGTGGTTAAGTCGAGCTTATATTTGACGCCAGTCGCGAAGTCCTCGGCGCCGTGGGAGGGTGCGGTGTGGACGACGCCGGTGCCGGTATCCATGGTGACGTAGTCGGCAAGCACGCCCAGGACGGTGCGATCCAGGAACGGGTGAGCGAACTTCGCGTACTCCATTTTCCTGCCGGGCAGGTGGGCAAGCGTCTGGGCGTGTTTCAGACCAACCTTGCCGGCGAATTCGCTGGCCAGCTTCTCGGCAACGATGTAGGCCTCGCCGCCGGATTCAAGCGCGACGTAGTCCTCATGGGGATGAAAGGCCACAGCCATGGAGGCGGGAAGCGTCCAAGGAGTGGTTGTCCAGATTACGGTGAAAACTTTTTTCCCCGCCAGTGCGGGATCGAGCCGGGCCGGATCTTCGGCCAGGGCATACTTCACCCACACCGTGGGGCTGGTGTGATTTTCGTATTCGACCTCGGCTTCGGCGAGGGCGGTCCTGTCGTAAATACACCAGTACACCGAGCGCAGCCCTTTGTAGACGAATCCTTTCTCCAGGAAGTCGTAGAAGGTTGCCAACACCACCGACTCGTACTGCGGCGTCATGGTGGAGTAAGGCTGGTCCCAGCGTCCGAAGACGCCGATGCGCCGGAACTGCTCGCGCTGCAGATCGAGAAATTTCTGCGCGTACTTTCTGCACGCCTCGCGGACTTCCAGTTTCTGCATCTGGAGTTTTTTGCCGCCAAGTTGCTGGTCTACCTTGATTTCGATAGGTAGGCCATGACAGTCCCATCCTGGAACGTAGGGAGAGTCAAATCCGGCCATGGTTTTGGACTTGACGATGAAATCTTTCAGGCACTTGTTCAGCGCATGGCCCATATGGATGGGTCCATTGGCGTAGGGCGGACCGTCGTGCAAGACGTAGCTCGGAGCCCCGCGCCGGGCTTCCCGTATGCGCCGGTAGATGCCCATTTGCTCCCAGCGGGCCAGAGCCGCGGGCTCGTTCTGGGGCAGGTTGGCCTTCATGGGAAAGTCGGTCTTGGGCAGGTTGATGGTGGATTTCAGGTCCAGCGGCACTAGGATGATTTCTCCCCAAATAGTTGATTTTTTTCATTATAGGGAGCGGGCGAACGAACGTCCATTGACCGCCTGTAAACACCGAAGCCAGGGGTGAGAAAGGAGCCGCAAAAGCACTGCGAAAAGAGCTTAGAAAAGTGTACAATTTTCTAAGGTCGACGTTTGCTTAGGCGTCGCATCTAACAACTCGTGGTTGGGTCCTGTGGATCCTCTGTGAGTTCCAGGCGAGTTGCGGCCAGATGAATTTGCACGTATTCTCTTGCCGGGAAGCAACTTGGCAGCCAATGTGCTCATCAAGCTCTAGAGACGGAAGGCAACTCGGGTAGAGAAACCTGAATTCGGGTCAACTAAATGCCAACACTCGACATTAAACCCCCTGCCGGCGCCGAGCCCGAACTCAACTTACTTCTGCCGGAAAGCACTTTGGAAGAGTCGCTGTGGAAGTCGCTGTTCCGGAACTTGGACGACTTCTTCTTTCCGAAAAAGCAGCCACCTCTGGTGCTGACCTCGAAGCCGATTCCAGTCAAAGATATTTGGGGTTTTTACGACTACAAAAAGAACGGCGTATTGGGTTCCACCGTAGTACACGTTTTGGCATTGGCGGCGATCATAGGCATCACTCTGCTGGGCCGAAGGATGGTCGAGCAGATCGTTAAGCCGCATGACACGATCACATTGGTTTCTCCCGACGATATTCCTCCCTTGCCGCCGTCCAAGACGCAGGCAGGTGGAGGCGGCGGCGGTGGCGACCGCGACAAATTTCAAGCGCCCAAGGGAAAATTGCCCAAGCAGTCGATGGAGCAAATTACCCCTCCGATGATGGTGGTTCGCAACGACAACCCCAAGCTCACGGCTGAGCCAACGGTAATCATTCCGCCGCAGGTCAAGCTGGCTTCGAATAACCTGCCGAACCTGGGCGACCCGATGTCTCATCTGCCCTCCGGGCCTCCATCGAACGGAACCGGTTCGGGTGGCGGTATTGGCTCGGGTTCGGGCGGTGGCGTCGGTGTGGGCACAGGGCCAGGCGTGGGTGAGGGCCGAGGCGGTGGAGTTGGCGGTGGATTTTTCCATGTAGGCGGCGGTGTCAGCGCCCCGCGAGTCATCTTCCAGCCCGATCCTGAGTACTCGGAAGAAGCCCGCAAGGCCAAGTATCAAGGCACCTGCGTTCTCTGGCTGGTGGTGGGGCCGGACGGCAAACCGCGAGATATTCGGGTGGCACGTAGCCTTGGCCTGGGATTGGATGAGAAGGCAATCGAAGCGGTAAAGACCTGGAAGTTCGAGCCAGCCATGAAAGATGGCAAGCCGGTGGCAGTGCAGATCAATGTGGAAGTGAGCTTCCGGCTGTACTAGTTTGTTCCTTCCGAAACCGAATGCATGCACCACAAAGGACGCCGAGAGGCCCAAATCTTGGGATTCCTCAGCGTCTCTCTCTGTCCCCTGTGGTTGCTGCGTTATTCCTTTAGCTCTACGTGCTCGACACCTTCGATCGGGCTTCCCAGAAATCGCGCCCCCAGGCGGCGAAACTTTTCCACTGAATCGGTTACGAAGAATTTCAGTCGAGGCTGTCCGCGGCGTTCTTCTTCGAGAGAAATTTCAGGTAGACCTTGTCGAAGTAGCTGGCTGACTACCCGCGCCGTGGAATCGGCAGAATCCACCATGGTGACATGCGTTGGGACTAACCCGCGCAGCAGCGGTTTCAGCAGAGGATAGTGGGTGCATCCCAGCACCAGAACGTCCGCGGACTCGAAGCCGTCAGCGAAAGCTTCGGCCAAATAAATGCGCGCCACCTGTTCGGCGACCGCGTGCTCCGCCCACCCTTCTTCCACCAGCGGCACCAGCAGCGGGCAGGCCTTCTCTTTCGCCTCAACTCCACGGATTGCAAGAGCCTTCGAATAAGCATGACTGCTGATGGTAGCCTCGGTGCCAATGACGACAACTCTGCGGGACCGGCTAGCCGCGGAAGCACTCATCGCGCCGGGTTCTACGACGCCGACCACGGGAACGCGGGAGGCCAAAGTAATCTTGTCAAGAGCGAGGGCAGTTGCCGTGTTACAGGCCATCACCAACATCTGTGCGCCGTGCTGTTCAAGATAGTGGGCCGCGCCGATGGCATACTTGGCAACGGTCTCGACAGACTTGGAACCGTAAGGCAGCCGCGCGGTGTCGCCGAAATAGAGGTAGTCAGCGTCCGGTGCCAGTGCGACCAGTTCCTTAAGAACCGTGAGGCCACCGAAGCCGGAATCAAAGACGCCGATGCGGGGTCGTCGAGTGGTCATGGATGGCGATGCAACTCATCATAACGGTCGTATCGATGTTTTGGTCAGAGAATCCTCTACGGGGTTAAGATCGGTGAAAATCCCGTCACAGATCTATGAGCTGGCGCCTGGAATAACCCAGACCGTATTCCGCAAGGACGATAACCTGTAGGCACAGCGCACGGGCGGCGCTAAGATTCTGCTGGTGTCCGAGTCCACCGCCATATTTTTCCGCGAAGGGATCGAGGGCGGCCGACTCTTCCGGCGTGGCGATCGCGAGAAGGTGGATGCCAGGATTGACCGCAGAAACAACGAAGACGTGTTGTGGCAGAAGGTCAGGTAGTGCTGCATCACTTGAAGCGTGAAGTCTGTACCTGCTGCCCTTCCTGGGCTGCCAGGTTGCGCTCACAGCAAGGTCCTAGCGGAATGGGCGCCCCGTGTGGGCAAGTGCGCGGATGGCCGAGGAAGCTGCAGATCTTGTCAGTCGCTTCGGTGGAGAGGATGTGTTCGAATTTGCAGGCCTGTTGTTCGATCTCTGACTCGCTGTCCAGTGCCAAGCTGTCCGTGAAGAGACGCTCGGCCAGGCGGTGGCGGCGGACGATGTCGGCCGCGCGCTGGCGGCCGCGGCCAGTGAATTCCACAATCGTGCTGCCGTCGCCGGTCGAGACACCGGAAGGTTTGAGCGCGTCGTGGCAAGGGTTCACGAACGGCTTGTGATTGTGAGCCTCGGGCGGATGTGGCCGGGTTGCGACCAGGCCGAGAGCGGCCATCTTTTCAACCGCAATGCTTACCGGCAGCGCGCCGTGCACTTCCATCCGGCCGATTTCAGCAATCTCGCCATGCTCCTCGACCGCCCAGAGCTCCTCCAGGACTTCGTCGAACTGTTCCTCGTCCGCCATGGCGAAAACTTCCTGGTCGGCAATTTTACCGTGATGCAACTCGATTCTGCGATCGGCGAGGCGGGCGACGATGGGGTCGTGCGTAACCATTATGATGGCGCGTCCCTGGCCATGCAGCTCGCGCAACAGGCGCAAGACGATTTCTTCATTGACTGCGTCCAGATTTCCAGTGGGTTCATCGGCCAGAACGATCTTAGGATCGTTGATCAGGGCGCGGGCGATGCAAACCCGCTGCTGTTCTCCGCCGGAGAGTTGAGCGGGCAGGTGCCGGGCGCGGTCTTTCAGGCCGACATGCGCCAGCGCCTCCAGGGCTTCCTGCTCGTCGGTCATGCTGTGGAAGTATTGGGCCAACATGACATTTTCGAGCGCGGTGAGATAGGGAATCAGATGGAATTGCTGAAAGATGAAACCAACTTTTTCCGCGCGCGCCCGGCTCAAATCCAGCGCGGAAAGCTTGGCCACGTTTTCGCCGTCGAGCCAGATCTCGCCTGAAGTGGGGCGATCGAGGCAGCCGATCAAATTGGCTAGAGTGGATTTACCAGATCCGGATGGGCCCATGACGGCAAGCCATTCGCCCGACTCAACGTGGAGAGAGACATCATCGAGCGCGCGCACAACGCCCCCGCCCTCGGCCTGGGCCGGATAAAGGCGGCTGACATGGCTGAGCTTGATCATGTCACTCTCCCCTCAGAATGTTAGCAGGTTGGACTCGCCGGAGCAGAGATATCGGCAGGATTGCCGCGAGCAGCGCGATCATTATTCCGCCCGCCAAAACGACCGGGAAAACGGCGAAACGCGGCGTCACCGGGGAGTGAAAATTCGTCCGCCCGATCCAGATGGCCGCCCCTACTCCGATGGCGAAGCCTAGTATTGATCCAACCGCGCCGATAGCGGCAGCTTCGGCGGCGAAGAATCCCTGGATCAATCTGCCGGACGCGCCTAGCGCTTTCATGAGGGCAAAGTCCCGGCGACGGTCGGAGATCCATCCAGTCAAGGTGGCAAGCACGCAGACAGCGGCGGTGAGAATGATGAGCACGGCAGCCACAAGAAGGGTGGATCGCATCTTGCCCAGCACTCGGGCCTCGCCTTCCATGACCTGCCGAACGGGGCGGACATCAGCGCCGGGAAGGGCTTGTGCGAGCCTGCGCATAGTGGCTTCTATTTCCTGCGAAGATCCTTCCTGCGACGAACTCAGGGCCGAGATTTCGATCGTGGAATAGGGCACATGGGTCCACTCGGTGAAATCGGCCAGCGAAATGTAAACCCGGCTGTCTTCGTCGGCGCCGGTTTGCAAGGTGCCGGCTGGATTCAGTTGAACAGTGCGTCCCTGGAAGCTCAGGTCAAACGGCTTTCCCGACGAGTTGAGAACTCCGGCAGCGCGGCGGCCGATGAGGGCATCGCGCTGTGCCTTCGGCCAACCCGTTACTGACCACCAGCTATCCAGCTTCTGTACTTGATCGAGATCGGTTCCGGCGACGACAACCGAATGGCCGTCAGAGGTGCGGGCTACGGCGTAGGCGAATGGAACCGCGATGCCAGCGTTGCCGAGAATGGATCGGACTGTGGACAACCCGTCTTTCGGGAGGTCCTCTCCCTCCTTTGCTACCACCACGACGTTGGCGCCGTACTTGCGAAATTCCCGTCGCAGCTTGGCTTGTACGTCCACGTAGAGATTGAGCATGGCGGTGGCCGCGGCAGCAGCCACGGCCATGGCCAGCAGGGCTGAGGCAGCTCGCCCGCGCCGGAGCACGGCGGCTCGCACCAGCATACGCAGGAACATCGAGGCGTGGGGCGAGGCTGAGCGGCGGCGGGCGACTTCCGAGTTCAAGCTTCACCTCGCAGAGCGTACACAGGATCGAACTTTACCGCGCGCCGGATGGCGGCAGCGCTGCCGCCGAAGGTGACGATTACCGCGATGGCCAGAATGACCGGCAGAAGCACCGGTTGGATCGCGATCTGGGAATCGAAAATGGAATGGCCGATCTGGCGGGCCAGTAACGCTCCACCGGCAAAGCCTACGGTTCCCGCCATCAACGCGAGCAACGCCGCCTCGGCAAGAAACAAGACTGCCACTGCCAGGTTGCCGGCGCCCAAGGCCTTCATCAAGCCAACTTCGCTGCGCCGCTCAAACACCGCGGTCGCCATGGAAGCGGAAACCGCCAGCGCGGATGCCAGCAATGCGGCCACGGTGATGAGGAGCATCAGTCCCTGGATGCGCGTCAGGACAGTACCTTCATTCTGCGCCACCTGGCGAATCTGCTCGGCGTGGGAGTGCGGAATGGCCTCCTGCAACTGGAACGCGATGGATTGCGCGTAAGGAGAGCAATACCAACGGTCGTACATTTTCGGCGACAGGCTCCTGGGATCGCGGCGGGCGAAGGCGTCCTCGGGCTTGGTCACAGCGCTGACGTAAATGCGGCGTACCGCGCCGGGTTTGCCGAGAATCTGCTGCGCCAGAGGAAGGGGAACCACGATCTGATCATCTTCGGGTCCGCCGGTGGAGAGAATGCCGGCGATCCGGCGGGACTGACCAGCGGCTTCAATCTCCTGGCCAGCCTTGCGGTTCAGCTTCGATGCCAGATGCTCGCCGAGTAGAACATCGGTCGAATTGTCATCCGGCCAGGAACCCTGCACTTTCCACCAGGGATGGGTGGAGCGGACCCCGGTGGTGAACTCCTGTTTGCCGAAAGCCAGCTGCCGGGCGAAATACGTCCCCAGCAGAGTGAGATTTTTATGGCCTGCCAGACTAACGTTGACCGGCAACATGGGCGCGAAACCTACAATGTTGTTGCGCCAGAACATGCCCTTGATTTTGGGCAGATCAGCTTCGTTAAGGTAGGCGCCGTCACTGGGCGGCTTCAGATTGACGCCGGCATTCACCACGTCCAGGCTGTCTTCCTGTGGAGTCACGATAAGGTTGGCTCCGTAGGTACGCAGTTCTCGGCTGATCTTGTCGCCGATATCGGTAGCGACAGCGATCATGGCCGTCGCCACGCCGACTCCGAGCATGATGGCAACACCAGCCAGGAGCTTTCGCCGCTTCTGCCGCCGGAAGGATTCGTACAGTAGACGCAAGAACATGGGTTATTGTTGGAAGATACGGACGCCGGCCGCGATGTCCGCCTCCCGGATAATGACAGCGTCGGAGGTCTGTTCGGCAGGCAGGGGAATGGGATTGCATCCCCCGGCCGTGCCCACCGATTGCCCGTTGATGGGTGCGGCGCAGTTCTTGCAAACCACTCCGTTCGGTCCTTTGTAAAAGCCCACGGGACCGCAAATCTGGCATGCGTCGAATACCGTGGCCACTTTGCCGTCTGGCCTTTTGTACAGCCAGAAGCGAACCGCAGTTCCCTTGGCCTCGGCTTCGAAGCGATGCAGATCGCCGTCGGAGACCTGGGTCAGTGGAATGCTCAGTTGTCCGTTGGTGAAGGTCACTTCGGTTGCGGGCGAAAGTGCGCTTACGCTTTTTGTGTAGATGAATTCGGCGGTGACCATCAGGATGAACAAGAACGAACTGGCGTAGACCGAAACCATCCACAAACGCTCACGGCGGGCGCTCCACAAGGCCTTGCGGCGCTCGGCCGGGGAATCGGGAAGGGCAGACGGCTGGCGGCGCTTTACCTCGAACAGCACCATCAAGGCGGCTAAAGCAACGATCGTGACAAAGAAGAACAGATCATTTCGAACGATGGGGCCGATGAGAGCCATCTCCTCGCGGGAGGAGGGCAGCACGCCGTTTTCAGAAAGCTCATGCAGGCCCGAGATAGTCAATTGTGCAGCTACAAAGAACAGGATGACGGTCGTGACTCGGAAGAACTTTTGCAGGTTGATACGCACGCTGCCCTTCACGAACATCACCCCGAACAGGACGGCAATGCCCACCCCCAGCAAAGTGCCCAGGAAGCTGAGCAGTTCGGTGGAATTCAGCGAGACGGCTCCCAGGATGAGGACGGTTTCCACCCCTTCACGTAGCACCATGAGAAAAACAAATAGAAACAACCCGAAGGCAGCGTTCCGACCTGCCAGCTGGCCGACTTTCCTCTCAATCTGTCCCTTGAGCGCGCGACCCGTCTGCATCATGAAAATGATCATGGTGACGACGAAAAAGGCCGCGGCCAGCATGATCCAGCCTTCAAAGATGTCCTGGTTCCACTGGGTGCGGGACAGCAGGATGGCGATCCCGATACTGCCAACAAATGCGGCAATGAGGGCGGCAAAGACCGATTTGCGTAGTTCGGGCCGCCCAATCTTAGACAGATAGGCGAGGGTGATGCCGACCATGAGAGCGGCTTCAACCCCTTCCCGCAGAGTTACGATGAACGCCTGGAGCATGTGGAAAACCATCTCTTACTTTATGCAACCGAGTTGCAACTAGGACATCTACCAGCCCTAGGTTAAGAATAGTCTTCGGCAGGCACGGGCGTCAACGAAGGAGGGCCTCGCTCTGCCCTCCAAATCAGAAAGAGCCGGATGTCGAGGCTACAGTTGTTTCAGAAATCGTTTCACTTCTTCCAGTTGCGGGAACAACTTTTCTTCCGCCCGAAATTCCGCGGAGTGAACGCACCTTCGGCTGCCGCGCAATCTGACGGGATGCTTCAAATGCAGCATCTCGTGGTAAACGATGTAATCGACGGCGTAGTGTGGAACGCGGGGATGGTCAAAGATGCGGCTTACCACGATGGCGTTGTGCGCCGGATCGTAGTGACCCAGACTGTTGCGGGAGTGGTTGCGACTCCAAGTCAACTGTGGGCGGGCCAGCAGTCCGTGGAAAAACCTCGTATTGAGCCCTTCGAAGACCTCGTCCAGATCGTAGGTGTGGCCCTGGGCAGAATGCAGACGCTTGCGCCCGCGCATTTGCCGCACCAGGTGAGCTTTCCGGGTGATGTCATGGCTCGAAACATACCGGCGGTACCGAGTCGCCGCTTCCCGCTCCACCGGCTTACGGTACATCTTTGCCAGCAGGATGTGGGCGATGGCCTGCAACACCGGGACAGGCGCACCTTCCAACAGGTCGGAAAGCCGCACCAGCAATTTGCCCTCGCGCATTCTGATGGTGTTCTTGATGCTAGTGAAAGCGAAGAAATCAACCTTCAGTTCAGGCACAGGGTCGCGCGGGCGAAGTTCCCGGTAGGTTTCCTGGAAGATGTGGAGGAGGCCGTCTCTCACGCGGTGTAGATTAACACGAACAAAATCTCAAACTGCAAAGCCCGCGAAGGTAGCGCTAAGGACGCCAAGAGAACGCAATGTCGGATTTACGGCTTTGTCTTTTTCTTTTGCTTGGCTGCTTCCTCCTGTTCGGTCAGCAACTGGCGGTGGTCCTGGGCGCTGCTGTCGAGAGTTTCGAGCGCGGTGGATAGCAGAAATTCATACTGTTTCGCCTCTTTCTTTGCGGTATTGGCGGCGTCTTTCAGGGCGCGGAGTTTGGCCTGGAACTCGGTGTCGGCCTCGATAACCGCCTTCAGCGCCTTGCGCAGATCCGATTTGCGATCGACATAGGTGTCGATGTTTTCGTTCATCTCGTCGTAAACATCGAGGAATTCCTGCAAGCGGTCGTGGGTTTCCTTGCCTCGATCTGTGGTCTTGGAATCAGACTGCGCCGGTTCGAGTGAAGCTAGCCGGGCGCGGGCAAACTTGACGTATAGTTTGACCCGCAGGTCAGGCTCCAGGGCGGTGTCGCGGAGTTGATCGACTTCCGGATTAGTCAGGGAATCGCGCTGCCGCTGTGCCCATGCGGGCGAATTCAACAGCGCAACGAGGGCGCATCCGGCCATGGCAGCCCGAACTCGGTTCATTTCTTTCCCCTCTTCATTGGTTACTATTTTTTTCCCTTCTTTCCGAACATGACGGACAGCAAATCGGTCCGCATCTTTTCCAGGCGATCGATGGCTTGCTGCACCGGGGCCTGATCGTCAAAAGGGAGGTTGTGCTTGACGTCGCGAAACTTCTCCGCCATCTTGCGCAGGGCAATCTCCGTATCTTTCAGTTTCTTTCCCGTCCGCCCGGCAGCGTCGCTGGCTTTCTCGGAATAGGTAACCACATCGCTTAGAGCCGCGTTTCCGGCCCCAGGGTCGCCGGCTTGGTAGAGCTTGTCGGCGGTTTCGGCCTGCTGGCGGGCAATCTGGAGGTACAGACCGGGGCGGTCTCGCGGCGGAGCTGATTCTGCCCGAGCAATCAGCTGATCGAGGCTTTGGTCATTGCGTGCCAGAGGGCGCGCGAGCGTGACCAGGGAAATCAGTGCCAAGAGCGTGAGAACGGTTACCCGGATACGCATCATGGGTTATTTCCTGGGCTCGATCGCGATCAGGCGATGCCGAGCTTGAAACTCCTGGTCGGGAAATTGTCCGGTCGCCTTCTCGAGGAAGAGATGATAATTCTCCGCTGCAGGCTTGTACTCGCGCAAGTGGTCGTAAGCCGTAGCCCGCAAGAAGTAGCCAATCGGGACCTCCGGGAGAATCTTGGCGCGCGCATCAAGTACCTTAATGACCAGTTCGTAGTTTTTGGTTTCATTGGCGGCCCCAGCCAAGTCACCATACGCAGGCCCCAGATCGGGCTTGAGCTGGATCGCGGCCATCAACTCCTGTTCGGCCTCCGGGAACTTCCGCTGCTTAAGAAGAACCCGGCCCAAGCCGTAGTGCAATTCACCGTCGTTCGGCTTGGCCGTTAGCAGGGAACGAAACTGCACTTCGGCGAGGTCGTATTTTTGCGCGTCGACGTAGAGATCCGCCAGATCACGCTGCACGCCAGCATCATTCGAAGCCAGCTTTAGCGCCTCCTGCAGTTCCGCGATCGCCGGCTGGAGCTGGCCGTCTGCGGCCAGCATCCGACCCAGTTGCATGTGTGCGCCCGCGTCGGTTGGGTGGAGCGCGACCAGCTTGCGCAGAATTTCCTCGGCGTCGGTGAAGCGATGGCCGCGCATGTAGATATTGGCCATGCCGGTGAGCGCGTCAACCGAGGAGGGATCGAGCGCAAATGCCTGTTTGTACTCCTGCTCGGCGTCGGAATAGCGGTTTTGCGCTTCCAGGAGCGGGCCGGCGGAGAGATGCGGTTCGGGGTCCTTGGGATTTAGATGAGCGGCCTGAGTGTAGGCCTCGAGAGCAGCGGCAGGGGTCGTAGCCTCAAGCACGTGTCCCAGGGACAACCAGGCGCGGGCCTGCCCTTCCTGAGCTTGCGAAGTGGGCTTGAGCTTGGTGGCGGCGCGCAGATACTGTTCAGCTTCGGGCTGACCGGCCTTGACCAGCGTAAGGCCCAGATTGAGATTCGACTCGAACACGTCAGGCTTGGCCGCGACCGACTTACGGTAGGCGGCGATCGCGTCATCGGTCCTGCCCAGCGTGTTGTAGATAAACCCCAGGTCGAACCAGGCAGCAAAATTTTGCGGATCGTCGGCGACGACCTTTTTCAGCAAAGGCTCCGCCGTGAAGTAGTCTTTCTTCTCGATCGCGCCTTCCGCCTGGATGAGTTCCGGCGGGGAAGAGGGGTCGTCCACTTCGACCTTGTGGTGGCGAACGGTTTTGCCGGTGGTCTGGGCTGGGGCGAGGCTAGAGGCTAAAACCAATGCCGTTGCGATCAACAACCCGCGTAGGCCCGGACGCCCTGGTCTGGGCGGAGCAGAACTTGCCTGAACTACCGACCGGCGCTCGGCTGGGCGGGTGGGGACACCCGTCCCTAGGTGGGCGTGGCTATCTATTTCCATTCAGGACCTGCGCCAGGAACTTTCCCGTGTATGAATTCGGTAGCTTCGCGATGACCTCCGGCGAACCAGCTCCGACCACGTAGCCGCCCCGTTCGCCGCCTTCCGGACCAAGATCAATCACCCAGTCTGCCGTCTTGATGACCTCCAAATTATGCTCGATTACCAGGATCGAGCCCCCTGCTTCGATTAGACGGCGGAAGGCAGAGAGTAGTTTGCTCACATCGTCGAAATGAAGTCCGGTGGTGGGCTCGTCGAAGATATAGAGCATGCGGTTACGGCGGCGGGCTTGGCCGGAAGAACCTGACGGGCGGCCGATGTCGCGTGACGCCGGCTGCAGATGCGCCGCCAGTTTCATCCGCTGCGCCTCACCGCCAGAAAGCGTGGTGGCCGACTGGCCCAAGCGGAGATAACCCAGTCCTACTTCTTCCAGCACCCGCAGCTTGTCCACCACCTTGGGCACACCGGAGAAAAAGTGCAGGGCTTCCTTTACCGTTAAATTCAGCACTTCCTGGATGTTTTTGCCACGATAACGCACCTCGAGCACCTGCGGCTTGTAGCGTGCGCCTTTGCACTCCTCACAGATCAGTTCGACGTCGGCCAGGAACTGCATTTCCACGGTAACAGTACCATCGCCCTGGCAGGTCTCACAGCGGCCTCCGGGAATGTTGAAGGAGAAGTGGCCGGCGGAAAAACCGCGCTTCTTCGACTCGGGTAAAGAAGCAAACAGATCGCGAATTCCGTCGAAGGCCTTGATGTAGGTAACCGGGTTGGAACGCGGAGTTCGCCCGATCGGAGACTGATCGACAAGAATCACGTCGTCGATGAGGTCGTCGCCTTCCAGCTCGCTCCAATCATCCGAGGGAAAGGCCGCGCCGTTGGTCTGTTTCTTGGCGGCCGACAAGGCTTGAAAGAGCACATCATGCAGCAGCGTGGACTTGCCCGACCCAGAAACTCCGGTGATGGCCACGAGCATCCCCAGGGGAATGGACAAGTCAATGTTCTTGAGATTGTGCGCCCGCGCACCGAAGATTTTGATCTGCCGCGAGCCTGGCTTACGCCGCACCTGAGGAAGCTGAATCCGAAGTGCGCCGGAGAGGTAGCGACCGGTCAGGGAACCGGGCGCGCTCAGGATTTCGTCATAGCTTCCGGCGGCGATTAGCTGGCCACCGCTCTCTCCTGCGCCCGGCCCCAGATCGAGAATGCGGTCGGAAGCACGCATCACGTCGGGATCGTGCTCGACGACCAGAATGGTGTTTCCCAGGTCACGCAGGTCGTGCAAGATTTTGATCAGACGGTGAGTGTCGCGGCTGTGCAGGCCGATGGATGGTTCATCCAGCACATACAAGGTACCGACCAGACGCGAGCCCAGCGAAGTCGCAAGCTGGATGCGCTGCGCTTCCCCGCCGGACAGAGTTGAAGCCAGCCGGTCTAGGGTCAGGTATTCCAGCCCCACGTCAATCAGGAATTGCAGGCGCTCCTGGATTTCCTGCAGCAACCTGTCGGCAATAGCGGATTCCTGCTCGGTCAGCTTGACCTCGGCGAAAAACTTCGAGACATCCTCGACGGTCATGCTGGTGATCTGGCAGATGTTCTTGCCCGCAATCTTGACCTGCTGCGCTTCTATGCGCAGACGAGCGCCGCCACACGTCGAGCAAGTCGAGTATCCGCGGTAGCGGCTGAGAAACACGCGCACGTGCAGCTTGTATTTCTTGCGCTCGAGATGATTGAAGAAGCCACGCACGCCGGCGAACTTATCTTCACCCTCGACAATCATCCGGCGTTGCTCGGGATCGAGTTCAGCCCAGGGTACGTCGAGCGGGATTTCCATCTGCTTGGCGAAGCGCTTCAATTCGGTAAACAAGGGGCGGTATTTGGGCTTGGTCCAGGGCTCGATAGCGCCCTGGTTCAGGGTCTTCGTTTTATCCGGTATCACCAGCTCAAGATCGAAGTCGATGGTGTTGCCGAAACCCTGGCAGCGCGGGCAGGCACCGTAGGGGTTGTTGAAAGAAAACAGGCGCGGCTCTGGCTCCTCGTAGCGCAAGTTGCAGTGCTTACACTCGAAGCGCTGCGAGAAGCGCAGCTGTTGCGCCGGCTGGTTGTCGCGCGGGGCAGGCTCAAAGATGACCTCGCCGGATTCGCGATAGCTGATTTCGATGGCGTCCACAATGCGGGCGCGAGCGTCCGGAGCGACGACTAGCCGGTCCACCAGGAGAAAAACTGGCCTGCTGAAATCGACGTCGAGCAACGATTCCGGGGTGGAGAACTCGAAGATCTGACCATTCTGATAAAGGCGATTGAAACCGCGCTGGCGCAGGCCGGACAGGCGCGTCTTTAGTTCATCGGAAAGGGCGGCGTCGACAGTGCGCCGAGGGCGAGACGCCCTGGGGACAGCCGACGGGACGCCAGGGCTGCGTTTCTTGCGCTGGACCGGCTCGTTGGGGCGGTTCGCCGGAATGCCGCCTAGGGGGAATAGCACGTTCAGGCGGACGCCATCGCCCAGCGCCAGCACGGCATCGCTCACCTCGTCCACCGTATCTTTCTTAACTTCATGGCCGCACTGCACGCAGAAAGTCCGTCCTACGCGGGCGAATAGCAGCCTCAAGTAGTCGTAGATTTCAGTGGCTGTGGCCACGGTGGAGCGCGGATTGCGCGTGGTGTTCTTCTGGCGGATGGCTACGGCGGGAGCGATGCCATCGATTACGTCGGCGTCCGGCTTTTCAATGCGCTCCAGGAACTGACGCGCATAGGCCGAGAGGGATTCGACATATCGCCGCTGGCCCTCAGCGTAGATGGTATCGAAGGCCAGCGATGACTTGCCGGAGCCAGACACCCCCGTGACTACCGTCAGTGAATTGTGCGGGATTTCAAAGTCCACATTCTTGAGGTTGTGAACCCGGGCACCGCGAACAACAATCGTTTCCGTGGACATCAGTTAAGAGAGGGACCGTCGCAGCCGTTTCGCCATCTGTCCCTCGGAGGGTGCTCAGATGGCTTCAAGAGCGGCTAGTGAATCTTTCTATTATAAGGCAAGGTGAGAGCTTGGTGCGGTGGGCGAAAACTGCCGAGCGTGGCTCGGCTGGACCGCGTGGTCATGGGCAAAATAATGGGCCCCGAATCATCGGAGCCTAGAACCCGGTCCCGATGCACTTCAAGGATCTGTGGCGCATGTCTGAGTGTCAACTGCAATCAGGGCGGTGTCGATTGCCGCTCCTCATCCCGCTTCTTGCTGTAGCGGACTGCCATGCCGGCTCCCAGAGTCATGAAGGCCACAGGAGGGAGCAGCAATACCAGCACGCCGCGGCTGATGGCGTTCTGACCTTCTTTGGTTGTGCCCTTGGCGGTGCTGTAGCACATGGCGCAACCCTGGCTGAAGGCGGGCGCTGCCCAGAACGTCAGAAATACCGCAAGGGTGGACAGGCGCAGCTTCATTTCATCACTCCCAGGTGCAGAATCCGAAATGCATCGGGCAAGAAGACCAGCATCATGGCCAGACAGAATACGAGCGAGCTCATGGTAACCCACTTCATGGGCGAGATCTCAAACTTCATATGCATGAAGTAGCCAATGATGAGGCCGGCTTTGAGAAGGGAAAGGCCCATCAGAATGGTGAGCATACGAACCGGTTCCATGTTCTGGTAGGCCAGATAAACTTCGATGCCGGTCATCACCAGCAAAGCGGCCCACACCCACAAGAACTGCCCCTTGGAATGATGCCGCTGCTCTTCGGCCACTCGTCCTTCGATCGCTAGCTGAGTTGCATCCATCATTGGGAGTAGCGCTCCTCGATAGTTTCGTTACTACGCCGCCCTCACTCAACGCGGGTGGTTAAACAATCCGGGTTGACATCAGATAAACCAACGGAAAAATGAACATCCAGACCAGATCTACAAAGTGCCAATAGAGGCCGGCCACTTCAACATCGGAGGCGTCGTACAGCTTAGGCTTCAACCAGAGAACGATCGAGATGACAATTGCCGTCACCAGCAGCACATGAGCACCGTAATGGAACGGACTGTAAGCCGGCGTCCCTTGCCACGCCACCAGCCACAAGGCCAGCAGCACCGGGATAAACCATTTTCGCAGCGCAATCACGCCCAGGTAGACGACGCCCAAGGTGACGTGCAACATGTGCATTCCGGTCAAGCCAAAAAAGGTGGCAGCAAACTGTGGTGCAGTTTTGACGACCTCCACAAACTCTGCACTGCCCCCATGCCCGGGAGGGACGGGGAACACCGGCAAGGTCAAACCTTCGGCAATGAGGTTGCTCCACTCGCGGCCGTGAAGAACAACGAACCCGAGCCCACAGGCCATGGTGGCAAGCAACCAGAGACGTTGAGCCTTGGCCTTTGCCAGAGCGGCGGCCCGCACGGCAAAAACCATGGTCAGCGAACTGGTGAGCAGAAACGCAGTCATCAGCGTGGCGTTTCTGATGCTTTCAGAATGGAACGGAGTGGGCCAGTTCGGCGTAGATACGCGACCGTAGGTGTAGGCATACAACAGCGCTCCGAACGTTAGCGAGTCGGAGAGCAGAAATAGCCACATCCCGATCTTCTTGGAATAGGTGCCAAACAAGGACGGTTCGTAGACGCCCGTCCCCTGCTGCACCGCGACGTCCGACATAGGTTGGTCTCCCCGGTGTTATTGGAATCGTCTGATTCGAATCAACCAGCTAGCGCACGAACTCCAAAAGAGCAAAAATGTAAATCCAAACAAAAGCCATAAAGTGCCAGTACCAGGCGGTAACGTCCACCACGATGCGGCGTCCTTCCACCGCCCTGTGTAGGAGCGCACTGGCAGCCGCGTACAGCAACACCAGCAATCCCCCTGCCAAGTGAACGGCGTGAGTCGCGGTAAGCAAATAAACCATGGAACTGCTCGGACTGGTGGCCAGATAGAATCCGCGCGCCGCAAGCTCGCGCCACGCCATCCATTGTCCGCTCAGGAAACCCAATCCCAGCACGACGGTTGCGCCGAGCCAGGGGAAATTCCGCTCCTTCCCGATGGAAATTCCAGGAATGGACTGCACCGGAGCCAAAGCCGCCTGGCGCGTAATCTGCCGCCTCGCCAGCTCCACAGTGATGCTGCTGAGGACGAGCAACAGAGTGTTCATCAGCAGCAGTCCCGTGGGCAAATTGACCTGCAGCCAGTCGCGAACGTAGCCGCCCGTGGTGTCGTCGAGCGTCGGCAGCCCCCGCCGCATGACGTAAACGCTGGTGAAGGAAACGAACACCATGGTGCTGGCGATCAGACCAACCAGCAATCCTAACCGAGTGCGACGCAGGCGCTGGCCGTAGTCGGGAGAACCATTGCCGCCGCGATCGCCTCCCCCGCCGCCGGGGACAGGCGGACGCACACCACCGCCCCCGTAGCCGGTTTTCGGATCTTTTACCGCAGAATCGCTAATCGTGACTGAAGAACTCAAAGTCGCCATATGCTTTTTTGAGCGCCGGGGGCCCGGCGGCTGTCGCGGGGGCGTCTCGCCCGCGCCGGGAGGGCAAGATGCCCTCTCTACAGCCGGCAGGATGCCGGCGCTACCTCAATGCGCCGTTGTCGTGGCTGGATCAGTCTGCATTATGTAGTCTTTCCGCGCTCCGGGAACGCTGTACTCGTAGGGACCGTGATAGACCACCGGAGTACGGCCACCAAAGTTGTCATGCGGAGGCGGTGTCGCCGTGGTCCATTCCAGGGTCGTGGCCTCCCACGGATTGTCGTTCGCCATCGGACCCTTAAACATGCTCCAGAAAAGATTGATCACAAAGATGAACTGGGCTGAAATAGTCACGATCGCCGCATATGTAATGAACCGGTTCAGCGGAAGCAGATGCTGCAAATAGGCGAGTTCCGTGAACTGCGAGTAGCGGCGAGGCTGGGCCGCCATGCCGAGGTAATGCATCGGCATGAAAATGGCGTAGGTTCCGGCCAGCGTGAGGAAGAAATGGACTCGTCCCCAGTTCTCATTCATCATACGTCCGAACATCTTGGGGAACCAGTAATACGTTCCCGCGAACATGCCGAAGATCGCGGCCACACCCATGATCAGGTGGAAGTGCCCGACCACGAACGCGGTGTCATGCAAAGGAATGTCGAGCACCGGCTGGGCGAGAAAGGGTCCGCTCAGTCCGCCCGAGACAAACAGCGAAACGAATCCGATGGCATACAGCATCGGGGTCTGGAAACGCACTCGTCCGCCACGGATCGTCCCCAGCCAGTTGAAAGTCTTGATCGCCGAAGGTACGCCAATGGCCATCGTCATGATGGAAAAGGCGAATGCCGAATACGGACTCATGCCGCTCATGAACATATGGTGACCCCAGACCATGAAACCGAGGAAACCAATACCCATGAGAGCGTAAACCATCGCCTTGTAGCCGAAGATCGGTTTGCGGGAAAACGTCGAAAGCAACTGCGACGCCACGCCCATACCGGGCAAAATGGCGATGTACACCTCGGGATGTCCGAAGAACCAAAACAAGTGCTGCCACAGCAGCGGCGAACCGCCCTTGTGACCCATGATCTGGCCATTCACCACCACCAGTGGGACATAGAAGCTGGTGCCGAGGTTGCGATCCAGCAGCAGCAGAATGCCGGCCGAAAGCAGAACGCCGAACGCCAGCAGTCCGAGGATCGCCGTGATAAACCAGGACCAAACGGTCAGCGGCATGCGCATCATGGTCATGCCCCTGGCCCGCAAATCCAAAACCGTGGTAATGAAATTCAGAGCGCCCATCAGCGACGCCACACAGAAAATGGCAATGCTGGTAATCCACAAATCCGCGCCTAGCTGTTGGCCTGGCCCAGCGTTCGGCAGAGCACTCAGCGGTGCATAACCAGTCCAGCCGTGCAGCGGAGCGCCTCCGGTCACGAAGAACGCCGCGAGAATGACCATGAACGCGATGAAGGTAGTCCAGAACGAAAGCATGTTTAGGGCCGGGAACGCCATATCAGGGGCGCCGATCTGGATCGGCAGAAAGTAGTTGCCGAATCCGCCCTGCGGCGCCGTCGTCAGCACGAAGAAGACCATGATGGTGCCGTGCATGGTGAGCAGACTCAAGTAAGTTTCCGGCTTGATCTCGCCGATCAGTGGCAGAACCGCTGTGGGCCAGATCATGTGGACGCGCATCAGCAGCGATAGGAACATGCCGACGAAGACTGCGGTCAGCGCCAGAAAATAATACTGAAGCCCGATGACCTTGTGATCGAGGCTGAAGATGTATTTACGAATGAAGCCTGTCGGCGCGGCGTGAGCGTGAACCGCGTGCGAGTCATTTCCGCGAGGATCGTGCGCGTCCTGGGCAACCATTATTGTTTCTCCGCCTCCCGTGCCGCCAGCCATTTGTCGAAATCTTCCTGGCTGACGACTTTGAGCATACCGTGCATTTTGTAATGGCCGAGGCCACAAAGCTCGGCACAGGCGATTTCGTAATCGCCAACTTCAGTAGGTGTGAAGTGCATGTGGATTTCAAGGCCAGGAACCGCATCTTGCTTAAAGCGCATGTTAGGAACAAAAAAGCTGTGAATCACGTCCACTGCCCGCAGTCTTAAGTCTACCTGGCGATTGACGGGCAAATACATGGTGCCGCTAACCACGTCGTCCTTGGCCGCCGCATCCGACGTGTCGAGTCCCACCGCAGCTTCGCTGCCCGCGGAAGGATCCATCAGCTTGGGACTGGTGGGGCCAAACTTGCCATCGGGTCCAGGATAGCGGAAATACCAGGCGAACTGCATGCCAGTAACCTCCACCGGAACCGATCCCGGGGCAGCCGGGGCAAAGCGTTCACGGGCCCAGACATTGCTTCCCATGAGGTTCAGGCCGACAAAGAGCACGGCTGTGAGCACGGTCCACACGACTTCGAGCTTGGTGTTGCCGTGAGAATACTCCGCCTTCTGAGCTCCGGCGCGGTCGCGGTACTGCCACACGAAAAGACCCAGCGCGCCCTGTGCGGCCACAAAGACAATCCCCATAAGCACATAGGTGAGGGCAAATTGGTGGTCAATAAACACGGCCGCCGTGGAAGCGCCGTGAGGGAGCCACCAGGTTTTCGCTACGAAGAAGTAAGTGCTGAAGAAGGTGATCAGCCAGATAATCGCGAGAAGAGCGAGCCCCATCTACCAGACCTCCTGAAGGCCGTGGAATTCGCACACCTTAAATGAGAGTCAAAAATAAATCTGCGGATTGCCCGGAAGTCTATCACAGCTCTACGTGATGGGCGCAAGCCTTGGCGTGAAACAAATGCCCACACAGGGCGCCCATGCCAAACTATTTTTCCGGCCACTCAGGGACCCGGCCCGGCGTCCATGGAGCACCTGCGGCTTCCATGTCTTTCTGTAATCTCGCGAAATCCTGAACGAGCGTGCGCAAGCTGTTCAGCTGCTGGGCAAATTCGTCGGCTGCTATCGCGGCGGCGTCCTGATGGGTTTGGGTGGGAGCGGTGATGGCGAATCGTTCACCCTCCATGATATTGGTCACGCGGTCGTTGATCGAAGTGGGAACATTCTCGTTGCGCACAGCGAGCGCGGTATCGCCGCGCAAGGCACGCAGGATTTCGCTGCTCCTTTTCTCGATGGAATCCGCGGTTGCCGTCAACGACTGGGCCGACGGGGTGTCCTGCAATGCCTTTCGGATCGCCGGGAGCTGGTTCTGTACTTCGTTGGCCGAATTGATCGCGCCCGAAACCGCGCGATACAAGCGTGCCACCTTCCGCTGGAACTCTTCCTGTGCGGCGCGATCGCCGGGAGCAATTGCCGATGTGCCGTCGCCCACCACCATGAAACTCTGCGGCCCGGCAAGTTCGGTCACGGCTCCATCGGCCTTCTTGAACAGTCGCAGGGAATACTTCCCGGGCATCACCAGCGGCCCCTGACCGGTTGCGGGCAGGAACTCTTCCCCGGGATGCTGTTCCTCGGTTTCAGAGGTAGTGGGATAGCGCAAGTCCCAGCCCACGCGATGGAATCCTTCCTCCACCGAAGCGTCCACACGCCGAATTGGCGCACCGGATTCGTCGTATACCGTCAGATAGACCTCCGGCTTGAGTTCTTCGGCCTCGGCATGCAGTTGGTCGTGGTTGGGATAAGGCAGGATCTGGTTCTTTTTGGCAGCTTCTTTCTCGACGTCCTGCCGCGTCTCTTTCCTGGTCTTGAGCTTATCCTTCAAGTAATACGTGAAGGTTACGCCGAAGACCGGGTTATCTGCGGTATAGAAAGCGTCGCCTTGAAATGCCTTGCGCTTTCCGCCCAGGGGATGGCGTTCGATGTACATCAGGGCATCTCTCGTCGGAAAAAGCGTTACAGGCTGCTGCAGCGTTTCTGGCTTGATCTGCCGCAGAGGCGTGATGTCATCGAGGACGTAGAAACCACGTCCGAAGGTGGCGATCACAAGATCGCTCGCCCGTGCCTGGATTACCATGTCGCGCACCGCAATGGTGGGCAGGCCACCCTTCAGTCGTATCCACTTCGCGCCGCTATCAATGGAAAAGAACGCTCCGAATTCAGTGCCGGCAAACAGCAGATTGGGATTCACCGGATCCTCGGCAAAGGCCAGCACCGGGCCGTTTTCGGGAAGGTCGCCGGCAATCGAGTTCCAGCTTTTCCCCCGGTCGGTGGATTTCAGCAGGTAGGGTTTGAAGTCTCCGTTCTTGTGATTGTCGAAAGCGGCATAGACGGTATTGGCGTCGTGATTCGATCCCGACAGCCGGCTTACGTAGGTTGTGTCGGGAACGCTGGGGAACCTGTCGTATTTCCTCCAGGTGGCTCCGCCGTCGGTGCTGACCTGGATGAGGCCATCGTCAGTCCCAACGTAAAGCAGATTCTCCTGTTTGGGAGATTCGGCCAGCGAAACGATGTTTCCATAGAACGACGTGGACTGGTTCTTGGCCACCGCATCCGGCCCCCAGATTCTGCCCATCACCGGAAGTTGGTTGCGATCGATCTGCCGAGTCAGGTCTCCGCTGCGCAGCTTCCAGGTATTGCCGCGGTCGTCGCTGCGGAAAAGCTTGTTGGCGCCAAAGTACAAACGGGTATGGGCGTGCGGACTGACGATCAGAGGAGAATCCCAGTTCCAGCGCAACGGGGGCTCGCCTTTGCCTTCCTGCGGCTGGATAACCAGCTCTTCGCCGGTGCGCTTCTCATACCGCACCAGAGCGCCATACTGCGCCTCCGAGTACACCGTGTTCGGATCTTCCGGATCAACTTGGGAGCGAAAGCCATCGCCGCCGGTGGTGACATACCAGTCGGAGTTCATGATCCCGTTGACATTCTTCGTGCGTGTCGGCCCGCACCAGGAAAAATTATCCTGAGTGCCGCCGCAGACGTTGTAGAAGGGAAGCGCATTATCCACTGCGACGTCGTAAAACTGCACCGTGGGCAGGTTGGCTTTGAATCGCCAGCTAGTGAAGTCGTCGTAGGTTTCAGCCACGCCACCGTCCGAGCCCACCAGACAGTGCCGGGTATTGTCGGGATCGATCCAGATGGCGTGATTGTCAATGTGATGGTTGGTTTCGTTGATCTTGCGCAGCGTTTTGCCGCCGTCGTCGGAGGCGCGCAGGAAAGTGTTCATCACGTAGATCCGATCGACGTTCTTGGGGTCGGGAAAGACCCGCGCATAGTACATGGCGATCTGATCAAACTCATTGCGCCGTTCCCAGGTTGCGCCTTTGTCCGTAGAGCGGAAGATCCCGCCTTTCCCATTGGCCGCCTCGATGGTCGCGTACACAACGTTGGGATCGGCTGGCGAAACAGCCAGCCCGATGCGGCCCAAGTCTTCCGTCGGCAAACCAGATTTCAGTTTGTTCCAGGTCGCGCCCGCGTCGGTGGATTTGTAGATCGCCCCCTCGGGCCCGCCGTCGATCAGGGTAAAGACGTGGCGACGTCGCTGATAGGCGGAGGCGTAAAGAATGTCGGCATTGGACGGATCCATGGCTACGTCGGCCACGCCGGTGTTCTCGCTGATGGTGAGCACGGCCTTCCAACTGTTGCCGCCATCGGCAGTCTTATAAAGGCCACGATCTCCACCCGGCCCCCAGAGCGGACCTTCGGCGGCGACGTAAGCGACTTTGCTATCGCGCGGGTCGATCACAATGCGGCCGATGTGCTCGGACTTCTTCAGCCCCAGGTTCTTCCAGCTCTTGCCGCCATCATCGGAGCGGTACACGCCATCGCCGTAGGAAACGCTGCGCTGGCTGTTGCTCTCGCCCGTTCCTACCCAGACGACCGCGGCGTTGTTGGGATCCAGTTCAATCCATCCGATGGAGTACGAGCCTTCGCCGTCAAACACCGGAGTCCAGGTGGTGCCGTCATTGACCGTCTTCCATACTCCGCCGGAGGCCACGCCCACGTAGTACTCGGCGTGGTTCTTGGGGTTCACGGCGAATCCGATCGCGCGTCCCGAAGCCACCGCCGGCCCGATGGAACGGAATTGCAGGCCGCTGAATGTGTCCGCGGTCAGACCGCCTTTTTTTTCTTCTTCCGCAACCGGCTTGGCAGGCTCAGGTTTCTTGGCGTTCTTTTTCTGAGCCAGCAGCGGAGAAGAGGACAGCGCGACGGCGAAGACGACAACTACGAACGAACGACAGCGCAAGTTCAAGGCAGACTCCTGGCGGCATGAAATTCAGGGTTCGGCAAGCTGAATATTTATACGGGATTTTGTCGGCGGATAGAAGCGAGCCACGTCGGGTGGCGTTATGAATCGGCCGGGCCGGTATAACATCTCTTACGCTATGCCCAAAAAACCTCACGGCAGCGGTCACGACCTCCGGAATGTCCGTTTGCAAGGAAACCAGTGCTTTGCCTGCGGGCCGGACAACGCCGCAGGCATGCACCTGAGGTTCACCTACGATGAGAAACGGCAAAGCTTCATCTGCCGCTTCCGCCTGGACGAACGCTATACCGGGCCTCCCGGACACTGCCACGGCGGCATCATCGCCACAATTCTGGATGAGGCGATGGGCAAGGTGAACAAATTGCGGCGGGTCATAGCCATGACTTCCCAGATGACGGTGGATTACGTGCGGCCCGTACCGTTAAACAAACCCCTACGGGTAGAGTCGCGCGAGGTGAGCGTGCGCGGTCGAAAGCACGTGAATATGGGCGAGATTCTGAATCAGAAGGGCGAAGTGCTGGCCCGCGGACGAGCGCTGTTCATCGCCGTTGACGCACAACGCATGTTCGCGAGGTTTGTGAAGTGATAGGTGCGGGCGCCCCGCCGTACGGCGAGGCCAAGCTCCATAAGCAGCTATTGGCGGTCTGAGTCCATAAGAGTACAGCCGGCACCAGCCAGCACAGGAACCCGTCACCGCATTCCGCCGTCCTTCAGCGCCGGCAAGCCTCAAGACTTCGCGCAAGTTCCTCGACCCCCCGGCGCAACTCTCGCGCATCCACGGCTGCGAACCCCAGTAGAAGCCCCTGTCTGCGGAAGCGGCGGGAAGCGTACCTGCCGATCGGAATCACCTCAACATCACGCTGGGCTGCGTCCTCGGCAGCTCGGTCGGCGCGGATTCCCGGCGCCAGCCAGCCTACCGTCTGTAGTCCCGCCTCCACGCTGGGGATTTCAAGCAGGCCGCTGAGCCTGGAACGAGACGATTCCAGAAATACGGCAAGCCGTTCGGCATAGAGTTCGCGCATGCGACGGATGTGCCGGGCGAAATGGCCTTCGGTGATGAAGTCGCAGAGCACCGCCTGATCCAGCAGGGGAGCGTGACGCATGCTGACCGACTGGGCTGCGGCAAAACGATCCACGCTCGCGGGCGGCACCACAAGATAGGCCAAACGAAGGGCGGGAAACAGAACCTCATTGAAGGTGCCGGCGAAGATCACGACGCCAGCGCGATCGAGCCCTTGCAGCGCAGGAATCGGCCGGCCCGAATAACGATATTCGCTGTCATAGTCGTCCTCAAAGATTAGGGTATGGGAGCGGCGAGCCCACTCCAGCAGCGCCAGACGCCGGCGCAGGCTCATAGTGACGCCAAGAGGGAACTGGTGGGCGGGAGTGACATAGACCAGCTTGGCCTCTGGCCACCGTCGCCGGCCCAACTCCAGGTCCAAACCTTCTGCATCCGCCGGCACCGGGCAAACCTTTGCGCCCACGGCACGGAAAACAATCGCCGCGCCGGGATAGCCGGGTTCCTCGACCCACACCGGGTCTCCGGGATCGAGCAGCAGGTGCGCGGTGCGCTCCAGGGCTTCCTGAACCCCGGAGATGATCAGCACCTGGTCGGCTGAGCACTTCACTCCGCGCGAGCCGTTGAGATATTCAGCGACTGCCTGGCGAAGCGGACGATATCCCAGGGCCTCACCTCCGGCCAGCAACTGGGTGGAAGCGCGGCGGAGGCGGCGAGCGGACACCTGCCCCCAGAGCGTGGTCGGAAAGGCATCGAGCGCTGCTTGGTTGGCGCGAAAGGCGCGCGTGATACGCGGCTCGCCGCCGCGAAACAGCTTCAACCGCCGGGCGTAAGACGACCATCGCACGCGTCGCGGTCCTGCGGCCCGGCCCGTGCCGGTGCGCGCCACTTGCAGCAAGTCTTCAGGCAGCGCCTCACTGACGTAAGTCCCAGCCCCGATTCTGCCCTCCACGTAGCCCTCAGACTTCAATTGTTCAAACGCGGTTACAACCGTCGCGCGAGAAAGGTTGTATTCCCGGGCCAGGTCGCGCGTGGCCGGAAGGCGCGCTCCGGGCGCGATTCGCCGTTCCAAGATCGCAAAACGCAGTTCTCCATAGAACCAGCGGTAGAGCGGCGTTCCTGGCGAAGGCGCCGAAAGGCTCAAGGGCAGCGATGTGGCCAGTTTGGGCATGGACAAAAATTCGTCTTTGGTCGTTCGTCGCTGGTGGTTCGCCAAGTCTTTTACCGATTCATGGGCCAACGAGCAATGGCCAACGACTATGGACCCCGGTAATTGGTATGGGTAGAATAAAGTAAATGGACCTTTTGGCAAGTCCACTTCCGGACTATCGTATCAGTTCACGTTGCAAGAGGAGAGAAGCTCATGTCGCAGAACAACGGGAGTTCGACCAGCTTGCGCCTAAAGACCGGGCTGGCGGAGATGCTCAAGGGTGGCGTCATCATGGACGTCACCAACGCCGAGCAGGCTGTGATTGCCGAGAAAGCTGGCGCGGTGTCGGTGATGGCCCTGGAGCGCGTTCCAGCTCAGATTCGCGCCGAGGGCGGCGTGGCGCGCATGGCCTCGCCCAAGAAGATTCGCGAGATCATGGCGGCGGTTTCTATCCCCGTGATGGCCAAGTGCCGCATCGGACACTTCGTCGAGGCACAGATCCTCCAGGAACTGGGCGTGGATTACATCGACGAGTCCGAAGTCCTGACCCCCGCCGACGAAGCGCACCACGTGGACAAGCATGCTTTCAAGGTTCCGTTCGTGTGCGGTGCGCGCAATCTGGGTGAGGCGCTGCGCCGGATCGCCGAGGGCGCCGCCATGATCCGCACCAAAGGAGAAGCTGGCACTGGCGACGTGGTCCACGCGGTAAAGCACATGCGTCAGATCGTGCAAGAAATGAGAATCCTGACCGTACTGGGCGAAGAAGAACTCTATGCGCAGGCGAAACAGCATCAGGCACCGTACGAGCTGGTGAGAATGGTGGCCAAGGCAGGCAAGCTTCCGGTGCCAAATTTCTCGGCAGGCGGAATCGCCACTCCGGCAGATGCAGCGCTGGTAATGCAGTTGGGCGCGGAATCAGTGTTCGTCGGCTCCGGCATCTTCATGCAGGATTCGACCAACTTCGCCGATCCCGAGGAAGCGGAGAAGCGGGCTAAAGCGATTGTGCTCGCCGCCACCCATTTCAACGATCCTAAAGTATTACTTGAAGTGAGTGAGAATCTGACCGGAGCGATGAAGGGCCTAGCCGTGGCAGCGCTGGATGAAGCGCACATGCTGCAAACCCGAGGTTGGTGAGGTCACACGAACGAGTCATTTGCGGTGGCTACAAAGTTGGAGCTAGGGCGGGCACTTGGAAAAAATACGGTGAATCTTCCAACGCACATGATTGGCTTGCGGCAATGGCAAATAAGCTGGGGCACCGTTTGGCTACGTTGGTGGAACAGAACCAGCGTGAACTAGAAATAATAGGGTATGGCCTCTTAACCCTACATCTGATCTCAAGTCTGCGACCCCAAATGCAAGAAAATAACGCACGGCTAACTGATTTGGGAATACGGTTCTGCGAGAACATCGAGAACTATCATTTCGATCAATCGGATTGGCCGGATACAGGTGAAAGCAATTGAAAGTAGGTGTCCTCGCATTGCAAGGCGATTTCGACGCTCACCGTACACGGCTCGAGCAGCTGGGCGCCGAAGTCGTGCTCGTCAAGAAGCCCGAGCAACTGGGTGACATCGACGGCCTGGTCATTCCCGGCGGCGAGTCGGGAACGTTCCTCAAACTGCTGGGCGAGGCCGGATTCGAAAAACTGAAGCAGTTCGTCAAGACGAAGCCGACGTTCGGCACGTGCGCCGGGGCAATTCTGCTGGCCAGCGAAGTTGAGAATCCCAGGCAGGCCGGACTTGGCGCACTCGATATCGGTATCCGCCGCAATGCATACGGGCGCCAGGTTGACAGCTCTATTCGTGAGGGCAAGCTGGGCGAGTCTTCGATCGAGATGGTGTTCATCCGCGCACCAAAGATCGAGCGCGTCGGGCACGGAGTTGAAGTGATGGCGACCGAGGGCAGTGATCCCGTAGCCGTCCGGCAAGGGAAGGTAATGGCAGCGACGTTCCATCCTGAGCTTTCCGACGACACGCGAGTACATCAGGTCTTCCTCGACATGGTCCGCGATGGGAACGGCAGAGAACGTTGATCTCCCCGGTTCTCTGATGTAGATTGCCACGCCATGGAGCAATCAAGCTCGGATGTCCCCAAATGCATCCTGGTCACTGGCGCCACCGGCAAAGTGGGAAGCCATTTCATTGACCGAGTTCTTTGGTCGGGTGACCACCGCAACACACGCGTCCGTGCCTTCTGCCACAACCGACTATGGGAGCCGCGCCCGCGCCTGGAAGTCGTGCGGGGAAGCATTGCTGATCACAGTGTAGTGAGTAAAGCAATGCACGCGGTTACACACGTCCTTCACTTCGCGACCTGCAAGGAAACTCAGGAAGACGTCATCGACGTAACGGTGAAGGGCCTGTTCTGGCTACTCGAAGAGTGCCGCAGCAGTCCTTCTTTCCAGCAGATCATCCTGATTGGCGGCGATGCTGCCATGGGACACTTTTTCTATCCCCATCCGATTCCGGTGACCGAAAAACAGAAGCACAGCGCCTATCCCGGTTGCTACGCGCTCTCGAAGGTTCTCGAAGAGGTCATGCTGGAGCAGTATTTCATTCAGTATGACCTTAACGGATGCTGCCTGCGCGCCCCGTGGATCATGGAGAAAGACGACTTCAAATACTCGCTGTCCTTCGGGGAAGACGTATTCGGCGGGCCCCGATGGCGCGACCTGGTTGGAGTGGCGCGCGCCGCCGAGTACGTCAAGACCGGGGCTGTCCCGCTCATGCTCGACCCCAACGGCAAGGCCGTGAAACGTAATTTCGTACACCTCAGCGACCTGGTGGAAGCCATCCTGCTGGCCCTCGACCATCCCGAAGCCCTCCAGCAAACCTTTAACATTTGCATGGACGAGCCGGTCGATTACCAGCACGTGGCCGACTATTTGCGCCAGACGCGTAGTCTGACTTCGGTCGCAGTCCCCACTCCGTACTGGTCGACCTGGCTGGACAACACGAAGGCAAAGTTTCTGTTGGGCTGGAGGCCGCAGTTCGACCTCAAGCGCCTGATCGATGAATCCTGGAACTACCGGCGAAGCCCCGACGATCCGAGAACAGTCTGGTATCCGGGATAGGCGGACCTCACCATCACGGAGTGGAAAGCCGATCTTCGCCCGGGCGGAAAATGGTCGAGCGTGGGTGTGGGCGATGATGGCACATCGTTTCGGGTAGACGGCGAATATCTGGAGGTCGATCCACCTCGCCTGCTGGTCCATACCTGGATTGCGAGTTGGAGCGGCCTGTTGAAGACCGTTGTCCGTTGGGAACTGGAGCCCCGCACCGTTCATGGCTTGCAACATCGTGGACCTCAGAAGGTCGGGACGGGCACGGTAGTGAAAATTCGTCAGGAAGGATTTGCCAACGCTCCCGAGGCAGCGCGGGGTCACGCCCAGGGATGGACGCGCATCCTTGGCTGGATGCAGGCCTTCGTCGAAAAGGACGAAACCGTGGACACGCGCAAGGCCGCCGGAGTTTCGTAGCGCCGGGGACCGCGGCGCTACACCTACGCGATGGCGCCGAAGCGGACTGACACTAGCTTGGAAACTCCTGGTTCCTGCATGGTTACGCCGTAAAGCACGGGCGCGATGCTCATCGTCTTCTTGCTGTGGGTGATGAGCACGAACTGGGTCTGCACCGCCATTTCCTTCACCAGATCGGTGAAGCGGCCGATGTTAGCCTCGTCCAGGGGCGCGTCCACTTCGTCCAGGATGCAGAACGGGCTGGGTTGATACTGGAAAATTCCGACCAGCAGCGCCAGCGCGGTCATCGCCTTCTCCCCCCCCGAGAGCAGCAACACATTCTGCAGTTTTTTACCCGGAGGCGAGGCCACCACGTCGATGCCACTTTCCGCGCTGTTCTCCTCGTCGGTAAGCCGCATGTAGGCGTGCCCGCCGCCAAACAATTTGTAGAACGTAGCCTGGAAATTTTCGTTGATCTTGTGGAAGGCTTCTTCAAATTTCTGACGAGAAAAGACGTCAATCTCTTTGATCGTGGCCTGGGTATTCTCGATGGAATCGTAAAGATCTTTTCTCTGCGTCTCAAGAAATGCGTGACGTTCGGCGGTTTCCTTGTACTCCTCAAGCGCCATCATGTTGACTGGCCCCATGGCATCCAAACGGGTGCGCATCTCGCGGTAGATTTGATCTTCCACGGTCAGCTGCTCGCCGCGGGCGATCGGGATCGTAGTGTCGGCCATCAATTCGTGGCGCTCGACCCCGAGTTCATTCAGGCAGTTTTCGGCCATGTACTGGGCATCGGACTGCAACTTGGCGGCGGTTGCCGAAAGCTCAGCGCGGCGGTCACGGGACTGGTCGAGCAGCTGGCGGGCATTGTGCAGCGCCTCGTCAATTTCCGTCAACCGGGCGCGTACCTGTTCCGACTCGAATTGCAGCAAACTGTCGCGAGTTTCGCAGACGTTGCGCTCCGCATCGAAATCCACCAGCTTGGCGGCGAGTTCCTGATTCTGAGTCTCGCGCTGTAGCCTCTCGGCCGCCGAGGATTCGATCTGCGTCCGCAGCGATTCGACTCGTTGCATCATTTCCCCGACCAGGGATTCAATCCGCTCGAGCACAGCAGAAGCCGCGCGATGGCGTTCTTCAAGAGTCGCAACTCTGGCCAAACGATGGGAGGCGTTTTCCGCGGCCAAATTACGGCGCTCGCGCAACCCGGACAGTTGCTCCTGGCCCATGGCCGCGGCCAGTTCGAGTTCCGCGCGCTTTTGTTCCGCCTGAGCGATTTGGGTCTTCAGTTGGTCGAGCAGCGATCCTTTTTCAGCCCGCTCAGCTTCCAGTCGTTGCAGCTCCTTGCGAGAAGTTTGCAGACGCTCGTTGACTCTGCTGAACTCGGATTCCAGTTGCTGCAGCAGATGGCCGGAAGTCATGGCCTGTTTCTCCGCTTCGCGTTTCTCTCCCTCAAGACGATCAAGCAGGGAAGTGAGATCCTTAATTTCGCGGCCCAGCGTCAGGACGCGCATTTCTTCGTAGCGCAGCGCTTGTTCCAGTTCTGCCAACATTCGCAGTACGTCGCGTAGTTCGCGCTTCATGGAAAGCGGGCCTTCGGCACGCTGTTTGCCGCCAGTGACAGTGACATTGTGGAAGCATTCGCCGGATTGCGAAAGGAAGAACGACTCCGGATTTTCCAGAGCCAGTTCGCGCGCGAAGTTGGGGTCAGGAACGATATAGCCGTCGCGTAACTTGGGCAGGATGACTTCCAGCGATCTCCCAAACCCGTTTAGCACTCGAATCGCATTTTTTAGCGGGATGATCGGACGCTCGGGCTGTACCTGGTGAGCGTTTTCATCCACCGCGAAAGAAAACTTGGCCTGTGAGTCTTCGGGGTGGACCAGGAAGGTAGCCCGCCCGTCCACGTCGGTGCGCAGAAGGCGTAGGCCCTCATCCGCCGCATCCCAGGATTTCACCACAATATAGTTCAGTTCATCGCGCAGAAAGTCTTCGACCACGCCTTCATAGCGGGTCTCCACTTCGAGAAAGTCGGCCAGCACGCCAGCCGGAGCCAATCCGCCTTGCATCACTCCGGACTGAAACAGGCGGCGCACGGATTCAGTCGAATATCCATGTTCAGCAATCACGGCTTCGAGTGAGCCCTTCTTGCCGATTGCGGTCGCATACTCGGCGCGAAGGCTGTCCAGATGGCTCTTGGCATCACTTTCTTCGTGGCGTTTGGAATCGAGCACCTGCCTGGTTTGACGCAGTTCCTCGGTGAGGCCAACCACGCGTTGAGATACCGTTTCAAATTCAAACCCTAGCTGCCCGCGCTGGCCTCCGAAAGCCTCCACCTGAGAGGTTGCAGTAGCCATTTCCGCATGCAAACGCTGCGCTTCACGATCGACCCCAGCCAAACGCTCTTCCACCTGAGTGATCTGATTGCGCAAATTGGAAGCAGCCGCCACGGCTTCCAGAATTGTGCCCCCCGATTGCTCCTGCTGATGTTCCAGTTCTGCTAAAGCAGCTGCCGCGGCTGCCGCTTCCTGCTGACTCTGCGCCAGTTCACTCTGCGCTGCAGCCAAGTCGTCGGCCGCAGAACCCAGAACTTGGCGGTTGGCATCGCGTTCCGCTTCGAGCGCCGCCAGCCGGTGCTGAGCCTGCGCCAACTCAACCTCGGACGAGGCAACTCGCAGCACTAACTCCGCGCAGCGTTCTTCATTGTGCCGTCGCTGGGCGTAGGCGCGATCAGACTCGAGCTTGAGCTGGCTCAACCGCTCACGGTTCTCGCGAACTTCGGTCTCGATGGCATAGCCACGCTGCGTACGCTCGGCGTGCTCGGATTCGAACTGCTGCACATTCTCCGCCTGGTGACGCATCTCCTGCGAGATGGTGTTGATCTGCGCGTCCAGGGCCGAGCTTTCCTCATCCAGTTGGGTGAACTTGCTGGCCAAAACCAGTCGCAGCTTGGCCCGCATTTCCTCGCGCAGCCTAGCGTAGCGCTCGGCCTTGGAAGCTTGCCGCTTGAGCGAATTCATCTGCCGCGTCACTTCCTCGAAAATGTCATTTACCCGCGCCAGGTTCTGCTTGGCTTCTTCGAGGCGCGCCTCGGCCAGGCGCTTCTTGGTCTTAAACTTGGTAATGCCGGCGGCTTCTTCGATGATGGCCCGGCGGTCCGTCGGACGGCTGCTCAGAATCTGCCCGATGCGTCCCTGCTCGATTAAGGCGTACGATTCGGGCCCCAGCCCGGTACCCATGAACAATTCCTGAATATCGCGCAAACGGCAAAGTTTGCCGTTGAGCAGATATTCACTTTCTCCGGTGCGGAAGAGGCGCCGGTTCACCACGATCTCCCCAGCCTTGAAGTGTTGCTTGAACTGTCGGCGGCGAATCTTCAGCACCACCTGAGGACCGGTAGTGGTTGTGGTGGTTTCAGACGCGACGGAAGGCTGGCCCTCCCTGCCCGTCTCCGGAGCGGAAGTGTCGGACGATGGAATCTGCCCCCCTTCGATTTCCTCCGCTCTGCCAGGCCGCGCCTCTTCGGTGAGGCGCTCGGTCTCTTCCGCGGCTTCGGCGCGAACCTCAGCTTCGTCCCAATCCTGAAGCACCGAAGGCATTTCATCCTGGATTTCCACTTCGGTGGGCTCGTGCGCATCCGGTCCGTTGTACACTTCGGGATCGATTAGCGTGAGCGACACCTCGGCCATCCCCGTGGGCTTACGATCGCGCGTGCCGGCAAAGATGACGTCTTCCATGCGCGAACCGCGCAGCGTCTTGGCCGACTGCTCGCCCAGTACCCAGGAGATGGCATCGGCGATGTTCGACTTGCCGCAACCGTTCGGCCCGATAATGGCTGCGACGCCGTCCCCGTGAAACTTCAGTTCGGTACGGTCGCAGAACGATTTGAATCCGAGAATCTGGAGCCTTTTCAGTTTGAGCAACTTCTACTCCTTGTGGGTGCCGTGTTGTCTGGCCCGGCCACTCTTGTCCACGTAACTGTCGTCGCCATCGATGGTGCCAAAACTGTCGCCATGGCTAGGGTGCGAGCCTCATCGGTCCGGGTTAAGACTCGCCCGGGTTAATTAGATGGATTCCTCCGCTAGTCGCTCGGCAAAATGCCGTCCCAGGCTGGATAGGGTGAGGCACAAATTAGAGTTACTGTAACGGCGAAATCACGCCGGGGTCAAGTACGAAAACACTATATCTGGTATGGCCTTACGGTCGACCCCGTCAGATTGCACACACAATGCAGCACCTGAATGTAAAATCGATGGGACAAACGAAGGAAGGGAGAATCGTCGAGAGCAGTTCGAGACTACCGCGGCTTCAGCCAAACGGCAACATCCAAGTGAACAAAGATATGCCAGAACCAACCCACGGCCAACCTAAGGAACCGTCGCTTCCGGACCGCGTCACCCGATACAAGCTCGAAGTTGAGAAAGTGGTTCGAGAGGTGGGAGAACACTCGCAGTACGAACTGGAGCGAGGCTGCGCCCAACTTGCCGACAAGATCGAGTTTGTTAAGGATGTCCAGTCAATTTGCACATCGAGGATAGAAACCGAGGTTCGAGAGAGGCTCTTAGGCGGCCGGGTCCGAGGTGTGACGTCGTGCTTTAGAATCCTCGCCCAGCTCTGGAGGGGCGAGGCGCCGGTCCCTACACAGGCTTTGCCGATTCCCATCAATGAGCGATAGCTGTTTCCGCAACTCCTACGTGCTTATCGCCCGCCCCGTAGTAGAGGAAATAGCGACCATGCCGAACCACCGCGCCTTCCACAAACACCACGTTGGCAACCTGGCCCGTCATTTCCCATTCCTTTTCCGGCGCGAAGACTGGCTCGTCGGTGCGTGAGATCAGCTTACGCGGGTCGTTGCGGTCAAATAGCGCGACTCCGGTACGGTAAACCAGTTTGTCGTCAGCGCCGTTGTAGATCAGCACAATGCCGCGAGGCGTAAGGATTGGCGGCGGGCCGGGCTCGACCACGCGCGAATCGAACATCCCTGGCCGGCGTGGAAGCACGGGAGTGTCGCCGACCTCGCTCCAGTGCAGCAGATCGGACGAATACGCCAGACCCATCTGATCGGTTTTGTCAGCGCTCGTGCCCAGCCAGTACATCCAATACTTGCCGTTAATCTTTTCCGGGATGATCGCTCCCGACTTGGTCCAGCCCACATTCCACTTGCCTTGATACGCCGGCAGGATCACACCCTTGCGCTGCCAGTGGATCAGGTCTTTAGAAACAGCCAGACAAAGCTGGGCGTCTTTCTTGTTGTATCCGGTATAGGTGAGGTAGAACGTTCTGCCAATCTTTACCAGCCGCGGATCTTCGACCCCGCCGACTTTTTCGTAGTCAGTTTCAGGTGAGAGCACGGGCTCGGGACGCCTCATGAAGTGAATACCGTTGCTGCTCTCTGCGTAACCGAGCCGCGACGTCCCCGCTTGATCCTGCGCGCGATACAGCATGACGAACTTGTCGCGGTGGAAGAGGACTGCAGGATTGAATGTTCCGGCCGACTCCCATCCAGTCCCGCGCGGGGAAACGATCGGTTCGATCGAAAGACGATGCCATCCGGCAAAGACAGCGACCGGGTCCGCATTTTCCGCCAGCACCAGCAGGGAGCAGAACACCAAGGCCAGCCTGGCTTTTCGGCGGAAGCGACGCGTGAGCCCCATCGTTTTCCCTGGAAGTCGCCTATGAGCTTCCTGTGACAGCCCCAGCTATTGGCCCAGTTTCTCGAAGAATAAACAGATCGACTCAATGCCACGATGGAAGTTCGGGATGTGAAACTTCTCGTTCGGCGCGTGCAGATTGTCATCGGGGAGGCCAAAGCCCATCATCACGCTGGGAATCTTTAGGACGTCCTGGAAGTCGGTGACGATGGGGATAGAGCCGCCGGAGCGGATGAAAACCGTCTCTTTCTTGAAGACGTCGTGCATGGCTTCTGTGGCGGCTTGGATGTACTTGTTGTCCGTGCCGACAACGCAGGCTGGACCTTTGCTCCAGACTTTGACGCTGGTCTGAATGCCCTTAGGCGTTAGCTTCTTTACGTAGTTCTTGTATCGCCTGAGAATGTCGTCTGGATCCTGGTTGGGGACCAGGCGCATGGAAACCTTGGCCGACGCCTTCGCCGGAATCACCGTCTTGGCGCCGGGAGCGACGAATCCGCCGGGCATGCCGTGGATTTCGAGCGTAGGACGTGCCCAGGTGCGATACATCACCGAGTAGCCCGGCTCACCGGTTAGCACGGTCGAACCTACTTCCGTCTTACGATAATGTTCCTGATTGAACGGCAGCCGCTTCCAGGCCTTCAGCTCATCCTGGCTGGGAGCCTTTACCTTTTTGTAGAAGCCGGGAATTAGGATCTTGCCCTTGGCGTCCTTTAGGTTGCTGATGATTTCGATCAGGCCGAAGAAGGGATTCGGCGCGGCACCTCCGTACATGCCGGAGTGCAAGTCGGTCTTGGCGCCGACAGCTTCGATTTCTGTGTACACCAAGCCGCGCAGTCCCACGCATAGAGTTGGAAGATCGGGGGCAAAAAGTTCGGTGTCGCAGACCAGCGCGAAATCAGCCTGCAGTTTGGCTTTTTCCTTGCGCACGTATGCCGCGATGGACTCGCCGCCCACTTCTTCTTCGCCTTCGATAATGAGCTTCACATTCAGCGGCAGCGTGCCACTGTGACCCTTCATCAGGGCTTCGATCGCCTTGATCTCCATCCAGAGCTGGCCTTTGTCGTCGACCGCGCCGCGGGCATAGATGTTGTTATTGCGCTCCGTAGGCTCAAAGGGAGGAGAAATCCATTCGTTGAGCGGATCAGGCGGCTGCACGTCGTAGTGCGCGTAGCAAAGCACGGTCGGTTTACCCGGAGCATTGAGCCAGTCACCGTAAACCAGCGGGTGGCCCTCGGTGGCAACGGTTTCGACGTGCTCCAGGCCGATGCGCCGGAGTTCGTTGGCCACAAAGTTAGCCGCCTTCTGCACGTCGGATTTGTGCTCCTGCAGAGTGCTAATGCTCGGAATGCGAAGCAAATCTTTCAGTTCGTCCAAAAAACGCTGCTGATTGCCGCGGGCATAGTCGACTGCGGGGGAGGCCATACGCTGTGACCTTTCTGGCGCGAACGCGCGTTCAGGGGATCAGCAAAACGTGTCAAGTATAACTTAGCAAGCGGGGCCCTCATGCGGGGCGTCATTGAATATTGAAGCGTTCCGGCGAGAAGGGCGACATGTCGTGCTCAGGACTGGTGCCGGTGATCACCTGTGCCATCACCTGCGCGGTGATGGGCGCGAGCAGGATTCCATCCCGAAAATGCCCGGTCGCCACAAAATAGCCCGGAATCCGCGTGGCACCGAGGATGGGCAAACTATCGGGAGAACCTGGCCGCAAACCTGCCCACGCCTCCAGCATGCGGCCCTGACTCAGCGAGGGAACCAGACCGATTGCCGCCTGGTGCATCCGCTGAATGGTGTCCACGTCGGTGCGCTTGTCATACCCCGCTTCTTCAACCGTGGCTCCCACCAGAATGCGGCCGTCGCTGCGCGGAACTAAATACACTTCGGGAGCACGGATCACGTGGCGTACCAGATCCCGGCATGCACTAACCACAGACAGCATCTGGCCCTTGACCGGACGAGTGGGGAACTGGCGCGGTGGTAATTGCCCCGCCCACGCGCCCGCGCAATTCACGACTGCGGGAGCGCTGTAACTGGTCCTGTCACTTCTGACGCCGGCCACCGTTCCGTTTGAAAGAAGCACTGCGGTGACCGCCGTCCCGGAAGAAATATCCACTCCCCGATGCCTGGCCGCCTTTAGCGCGGCCGAAGTAAGGGCGCGAGGATCCACGCTGCGTTCCTTCAAATAGATTGAAGGCCGTTTTGCGTCGGCCAGCCCAGGCTCAAGTTCCGCCAACGGCGTGGGAAGCGGATGGTCCCTCGCCAACTCAGGCCACTCGCAGACACGCTCGGGAGAGAGAATGAATATGGTGCCCTGGTCGCGCAGATCAACGTCCACGCCGGACTCGTCCTGCAACTCGTGAACAAATTCGGGATACAAGCGAGCGCTCGCCGTGGCCAGAGGCTGAAGTATCGGCGGAGTTTCCAGCGAAGAGTCAGCCAGCATACCGGCGGCAGCGTAAGACGCCTCCCGCCCCGGTTCTCCACGTTCCACTATCAGAACGGTGGCGCCACGCTTCCGCAGTGCAATTGAGAGTGAGAGCCCAATGATTCCACCGCCCACGATGACGACGTCCCAGGACTTCACCCAGGCATTGTAGAAGACAACCTTGACGGCATTGGATTCAGTTTAGAAGCTACCTAGCTTTACCGCAGCTCGCCTTCGTCCGAGGGAGCAGCGCCAACTCCCCGCGTCCAAGCCGGGGAATCGCTCCCTGCTGGTGAATGAGTTTCTCCGGAAACTAAGTGACCGCTCGCGAAAATTGCCGTAAGCACCCGTTTACGCCACCGAGCCAATCGGAAGCGCAGAAGCTGTGAGCTGAAGCGCAGCACGCACTAAAGTGCCATTGACGAGACAGCGCCCTCGCAGTAGCGTTCCGGTGCGCCGCTCCTCGAAAAAAAATCTCCCCGTTTTGCAACGGACTCCCCGCCTTTGCTCCTCGATGCGACGTGTTAAAGACCCCAGGGTTCGGCCCAATCAGCGTGCGAACGATCATGAAGATCATCCCTGCACCATCCGACAAATTAGGAGCTTAATATGAGCACCAGGAAGATGGTTCCAATCGGGGCCACAAAGCAAGTATGTCTTATGCGGCGCACAAGCGTTTGGCTGTCTTTGAGCGTCGAGTGTCTACTGTTTTTGCTTGGGATGGCGCTAGCTATTCCGGCGCAAGCTCAAACCCACGCCTATATAGTGAATACCGGCTCCAACTCGGTCTCGGTGATCGACACGACGAGCAACACTGTGGTTGCGACGGTCAGCGTCGGGGGGTCGCCCCTAGAGGTGGCGATCACACCGGACGGGACTCGCGTCTATGTAACGAATGGCAATGACAACACCGTCTCAGTGGTCGACGCTGCGAGCAACACAGTGGTTGCCACGGTTAGGGTTGGGGCCCTCCCTTTTGGGGTGGCCATCACCCCGGACGGAACCCGCGCCTACGTAACGAATGCCACTGACAACACCCTCTCGGTGATCGACACTGCGAGCAACACTGTGGTTGCCACGGTGGGGGTGGGCGCCGGCCCCACGGCGGTGGCCATCACCCCGGACGGGACTCGCGTCTATGTAACGACTGGTGACGCCGTCTCAGTGATCGACGCTACGAGCAACACCGTGGTTGCCACGGTTGGGGTTTCGGGCTTGGGGGTGGCCATCACCCCGGATGGAACCCGCGCCTACGTAGCGACTTTTGGCCCGGTCTCGGTCATCGACACCGCGACCAACACCGTGGTTGCTACGGTCGTGACTGGGGGGGCTTGCACCAGAGGGGTGGCCATCACCCCGAACGGAACCCGCGCCTACGTAACGCATTCGTGCTCCAACACCGTCTCGGTAATCGACACGGCGAGCAACACCGTGGTTGCCACGGTAGTGCTTGGGGAGGACTATCAGAACAGCCCCATTGGGGTGGCCATCACCCCGGACGGAACCCGCGCCTACTTTACGAATTCCGGGGTTGCCTCCGTTTCCGGCCTTGGCTCCGTCTCGGTGATCGACACTGCGAGCAACATTGTGGTGGCCACGGTCGGGGTTGGGGCCTTCGCCCAGGGGGTGGCCATCACGCCGGGAATTGGCCCGCCAACCAATAAGGATCAGTGCAAGAAGGGCGACTGGAAAACCTTCACCGTCCCGCGGAAATTCAAGAACCAAGGTGATTGCGTGAGCTTTGTTAACACAAGAAAGTAAGGCGCGACCTTCGCGGCTGGGCTCATCTGGCGTCCAGCCGCGATTCCTCCTCGGGCACGAGCGATCTAAAGTCTGGCCAGGTAATCCACGATCTCAGACTGGCCCCAGTCGATAGGTCCGACAAACTTGCGGCGCAGAACGCCCTGCCGATCGATGATGTAGGTCTCGGGAAATTTGAACGTGCCATAGAGATTGTTGCTCTTCTGGGCGGGATCTCGGACGGTGAGCAAGTCCACCTTGTAAGACTTCAGGAACTCTTGATATGCGCCCTCGTCGGCGTCAACGCTGATGGCCAGCACTTCTACTCCCTTGCTCTTCATTCTCTGCTGCATGTGTACCAGCGATGGCATCTCATCTACACAGGGCGGGCACCATGTGGCCCAGAAATTCAGCACCACGATTTTGCCGCGGAATTCGTCCAGGCTAACTTTGCGATCGCTATCCTGGACGGTGAAGTCGGGAGCAGATGTACCGACGTGCGGTGGTCTGGTACCGCCGTAACAGCCGGTCAGCGTAAGAAAGGCCATGATGCCGAGCGAAACTAAAGCGAGTCGCACAAAGTTATAATAGCTGATTCGGTTTATGGTGGCGCTAGATACAGTATCGGGCGGGCCAACCGTGTCGGTGATCGTCCCGGCGCGCAATGAAGAGTCCTGCCTTGGCGCCTGCCTGAAATCGCTGACTGTGCAATCTGGCGTGACTTTCGAAATTGTGGTGGTGGACGATGCCTCCACCGACTGCACACGCGAGATTGCCCAGTCGTTTCCGTCCGTGCGCGTAGTGGATGCCGGCCCTCCGCCCGCTAGGTGGACGGGCAAGAACAACGCTATGGCCGTGGGAGCGAAAGTTGCAAGGGGCGAATGGTTGCTCTTCACGGACGCCGACACAGTGCACAAGCCGGGCTCTCTGGCGCGCGCGGTGGGCGAGACCCAGCAGCGCGACGCCGCATTGCTTTCCTATTCCCCCGAGCAGGAAGTCCACGGATTTTGCGAGAACGCCGTAATGCCGGTCATTTTTGCCGAGTTGGCGGCGACTTATCAGCCCGCGCAGGTGAGTGATCCAAGATCGCCCGCTGCCGCTGCCAATGGGCAGTACATTTTGGTTTTGCGCGAAGCCTATGACGCGGCCGGCGGCCACGCGGCGGTGAGCAACAGTCTGCTCGAAGACGTCGGGTTGGCCCGTGCTGTGAAGACTTCAGGCCGCAAGATTTTCTTCCGCTATGGCGCAGACGCGGTCCGTACACGGATGTATCGGAGCTTCGCCCAACTCCGCGAGGGCTGGACGAAAAACCTGGCGCTGCTGTTTCCGTCGCCGGCACGGCTGGCCCTGCTTAGACTGACAGAGTTTGTACTGATTGCGGGTGGCTTCGCAGCAGCCATGGCGAGCGGCCTGCGCCGCCACGTCGCACCTGCACTGACGGCCGCGACGCTGGCCGTGACCCTCTACTTTTTTTTTCTGCGCCGAATCCGCAGGGCGCACTTTTCCTGGGAGGCAAACGCTTTGTCCCTGCTGGGCCTTCCGCTGTTCTCGTATCTTTTGTTCCGCTCCCGGCTCTCATATAAGAAGGGAAGCGTGAGTTGGAAGGGAAGAACCTACAGCGCCACCGCAAAACACGCTGGAGCAGAGGCCCTGGTCCGCCCAGCCGAGAGAAGCTCGGCATAAGAAAGCAGAACCAATGGTCTATCTCACTCGCAAAGCCGAATTTGCCGCTTCACACTACTATCACAATCCGGACTTCACCCCGGAGGAGAATCGCCGCATTTTCGGTAAATGCAATAACCCGAACGGCCACGGCCATAACTACACTCTTGAAGTCACGGTCAAAGGTGAAGTGGACCCGCGCTCCGGTTTCGTTGTGGACCTGAGGCAATTGAAGGAAATTCTGAACCGGGAAGTCCTGGACGCAATGGATCACCGCTTCCTGAACAGGGAAGTGCCGGAATTCTCCACTCGAATTCCGACCACGGAAAACCTGGCCATCGCGATCTGGCAGCGCTTGGCAACCAAGTTGAACGCCGCGCAATTGCACCGCGTGCGGGTGTATGAAACCCCTGACCTGTTTGTTGATTTCTATGGTGAAGCATGAAAGCGTACCTAACTCGCCGCTACCTGTTTTCGGCTTCGCATCGTCTGCATAGCGACGCCATGTCCGATACGGAGAACGCGCTCACCTACGGCAAATGCAATAACCCGTATGGGCATGGGCACAATTACAGACTCGACGTCACAGTCAGCGGAGGTGTGGATCAAGCCACCGGCATGGTCTGCAACCTTGTTGATCTGGACGGTTTCGTGCAACGCGAAATTCTGGATCGCTTCGACCTGGAAAATCTGAACACACGCACTGAATTCAGCCAAACCGTGCCGACCACGGAAAATCTCTGCATCGCCATCTACGATATTTTGCAGCGCGGCTTCACCCATGCTCATCTGGAAAAGGTACGAATAGAAGAAACCATGATGAATTCCTTCGAGTACGCGGGGGCCGCAGAGATCCAGACCTAGCAAGGAACTTGCAGGGACAGCCGCCCTCGGCTGTCGCTCTGAGCAAACCTCGGCTGCACGGGAAGGGAATAGCGAATTATGACACCGTCGGTTGAACCGGCCAGTCTGACGAGCGCCAGCTTTGAAGATTTGGTCCGCGAAATGATTGTCCGCATTGGCGAAGACCCCGAACGCGAAGGTCTGGCCCGCACACCTGATCGCGTGCGCCGCTCCTGGGAATTTCTTTCACGGGGCTACAAAGAAGACCCGGACGCTATGCTTCGAAAGGCACTGTTTACCGTCACCTATGACGAAATGGTGATTGTCAAAGATATCGAGATGTTCAGCCTGTGCGAGCATCACATGCTGCCATTCTTCGGCAAGGTGCACGTGGCTTACATCCCAAATGGCAAGGTGATCGGGCTGAGCAAGATTCCGCGCCTGATCGAAATCTTTTCCCGGCGCCTGCAAATTCAGGAACGCCTGACCACGCAAATTGCGGAAACCATTCAGAAGGCGATTGAACCGCAGGGCGTCGGAGTGGTGATCGAGGCGCGCCATCTCTGCATGATGATGCGCGGAGTCGAAAAGCAGCATTCGGCCGCGGTGACTTCGTCGATGCTGGGGTCTTTTCGGCAGGAGCAGGAAACGCGCACTGAATTTCTGTCTCTCATCCGCAACCGGACCAACGGAGTCTAGGTGTGAGTCCAGCCCCGGCGGCAGCTTCGGCGGAAAACTCAATGGCGCTTCCGGCAATTGGCTGGGGCGGCCTGACGGCTGGCATTCTAGACATAACGGTTGCGTTCATCCGATGGGGCAACCCGCCTGGGATCCTCAAAGGTATCGCCAGTGGACTACTTGGCCCGCAAGCATTCCATGGCGGATGGGGAATTGCGGCATTAGGCCTAGGGCTGCACTTTCTGATCGCGTTTTCCGCAGCCACTGTCTATTACGCGGCCAGCCGCAAGCTTACTTTCCTGACGCAGAGGGCGGTGGTTTGGGGTTTTCTCTATGGCATCGCGGTTTACATGTTCATGAGCTGGGTGGTCATCCCGCTCTCGGCCTTGCCCAAGAGCAAGGCTCCATTCTCCCTTACCGCGCTGGTGCTCAGTCTACTTACGCATATGTTCTGCGTCGGATTGCCCATCGCTCTTGCGGTGCGCCGCTACTCGCGATAACCGGCAAGCACTTTCACCAGGTGCCGTACCGGTATCGCCGCGGGCGTTCGGGCAAGATCTTGATCAACACGATTCCGGCCACAAATCCTCCCACGTGTGCCCAGAAGGCGACGCCACCATGGGTATCGCTGTAGTCCGCGATGGAAGTTGCCGCGCCGCTGAGAAACTGCATCGCAAACCAATAGCCCAGCGTGACCCATGCCGGCAAATAAAAGAGGAAAAAGATTGGGAACCAGATCAGCACGCGGGCGCGGGGGTAGAGCACGAAGTAAGCGCCAAGAACGCCGGCGATAGCACCGCTTGCGCCCACCGTCGGCACGCGTGAGTGCGGGTTGAGAATTACCTGGGCAAACGCGGCCCCCATTCCGCTGGCCAGATAAAAGACGAGATACTTAAAGTGGCCCAGATAGTCTTCAATGTTGTCGCCGAAGATCCACAGAAACCACATGTTGCCGATCACATGCATCCAGGAACCATGCAGGAACATGGAGGTCAAGGCGGGGAGCAACACCGCCACCAGTCCCAACCTGCTCGCACCGGACAGATATCCGGTAATGTTGGCGGAAATCATGCCAAACTGGTAGAGCAAGGTCTTAAAGCTGTCCGCAGTGAGCGCCGATTCGAAAAGGAATATCACCGAATTCAGCCCGATCAGGAAGTAGGTCACATAGGGTGTGCTGAAGCGGGGCTGATCATCGCGCAAGGGAATCATGGGGGATCAAACAATCTGGTAATTTGGCAATGGGGAAAATGAAGACCGCAGGTTTTTCATTGCCCGATTACTAATTACCAGTTTACCCACTCTCCATGAACGGCGTCTTAATAGTCGATAAACCGGCTGGCCTGACCTCCCACGATGTCGTCAACCGGGTGCGTCGCATTCTCCAGCAGCCTTCGGTGGGCCACTTGGGTACGCTCGATCCCCTGGCGACCGGGCTGTTGCCACTGGTGACCGGCAATCTCACCCGACTGGCTCAGTTCTATACGGCGTCCGAGAAGGTCTATGAGGGAGTAATCCGCTTCGGCTTCGCCACCGCCACCTATGATTCCGACGGCGAACCGATGGGTGCAGCGCAGACAGTTAATGTAATACTTGAACAACTACGGGAGCTGGCGGCGCACTTTGTGGGCCGCATCGACCAAATCCCGCCTCCATTTTCCGCCAAGAAGATTAAGGGGGTACCCGCCTACAAGTTGGCGCGCCAACACAAGGATGTGCCCCTGAAGGCGGTGCAGGTAGAAATCAAGGAATTCGAGATCCTGGGACTGGATGGCGATCGGGCCAGTTTTCGCGCCCGCGTGGCTTCCGGAACCTACATGCGCTCCGTAGCCCACGACATAGGCCAGCAAATCGGCTGTGGCGCTCATTTGGCGTCCCTGCGGCGTACGGCGTTGGGCGAGTTCAGCCTGAGCGAAGCCCACACCCTGGACGAACTGTACGCAGCCTCCCAGGCCGAGGCGAGCGAGGAAATGTTAGCCATGTTCATCCATCCGCGCCAGCTGCTGCCGCAGTTTCCCTGCGTCACCGCCAGCGCTGAAGCCGCCGCGCAGATTCGCAGCGGTCGCGCGGTGAACTTGCCTGAGCTTTCCCAGGCCAAGCAGGTGAAGGTCTTCGCAGGGCAAAGGGAATTGATCGCCATCGCCACCCGCGTCGCCGGGACGCTGTTCCATCCGAAGATCGTGCTGGCGGCTGCTTTGCCCGTCCCGCTGGCAGATGGAAACCGGGGCTGAGGGCCACGGTCGGTGTCAATGTCCGATAATATATATTATGTCAAGTTAGCTTGTGGCGCTTCAGTCGGCCACACGCCTGTTTGACTGGCGCAACTCCTTTCTTTTACACCAACGCGCAACGTCTTGACGCTGAAGCCAATGCAGGAGTCTGCGCGTTCGCCAGACTCCCAGACTCAAGGAGAAAGTCGCGGTTTGTAGCGAATGTGATGTACCTACAATATCGGGCGAAACGGTGAACCCGTTTCCCCCCAGAAGGCGCAACTGTGGATTTTGCTACGACTCTATTGAGGCGTTTCTGCTATTCCTCCCGTCCCCAATGGGATAAGTTCGGCAAATTGATTTCCGACGGCCGGGGTCAGCATCAAGCCTTGCTTTCTCTTGGAGACCGCTTCGGTCCGGATATCTGGGACAGACTCAAAGGTAAGAGAGTACTCGACTATGGCTGCGGCTACGGGTCGGATGTTGCAGAGTGCGCGAGTCGCGGCATTGAGGCGGCGGGACTCGAGCACCGCCAATTTCTGGTAGACGGGGCGCGGCAGAGGGCCGAAGAAGCCGGGGTTAACGGACGGTTTTACCATACGAGCGAACGCGATCAAATAGCCGGTGCTTTTGACTGCATTCTCTCCGTCAATGCCTTTGAGCACTACTTGGATCCTGCCGGTGTGCTGGTAAGCATGCGCCAGCTGCTGAAGCCAACAGGCGGCGATGTACTGATCTATTTTAATCCCCCGTGGCTTCATCCCTATGGCGGACACTGCCGGGAAATGAGTGCATTCCCTTGGGTACACCTGCTATTTCCAGAAAGTGCCGTGATGCGCCTGCGGTCGGAATACTACAGCGAAAAACCTACCTGCTATGAAGAAGCCGCCGATGGACTAAGCCGCATGACCATCGCCAAGTTCAGGCGGGTGGTTGCCGACTCCCCGTTTACCTTCCGCGACCTGGATCTGATCGCTATACGAAAGTTCAACGTGGTTACAAAGATCCCTGGAGTCCAGGAGCTATTCACCAGCGCCATACGAGCGGAACTTACTCCGGCGTAGACCGGGTTTCTCGATCCCAGCGACACGCCGAAGGAACGCGTCGACGAATTGTCCCGGTCAGTTGCCAAACCCTGTCTGCAATCGCTGAGTGGTTCGCCGGCGAGATCACTCGACGCCATTACTCGACCGCCAAAGTAAGCAGTGCGCGCAGATCGGCGCGGAAGCGGCTGAGAATCTCCAACCTTTCCGGCGTCGCCTCCAAAGTCTCCTGTTTGGCCTGAAAGAGCTGCCGGCCTCTCGCTTCTACCAGCACTCCGATGGCTTCTCCCATCCGCCAGCCTGGAGTTCCGAGCATTTGCAGCCCATTCGTTGAGGGGACCAGCAGCGCAATGCAGCCGTCTCGAACGACGCCCACGCACTTGGGAAAGCGGTCGAAGGTTTGGAGATCAAACCCGGCCAGATAGATACGCTGAAGCTGTTCGGCGGGATCAGGCATGAAAAGCTTTTAGCCCTAAGCCTTTAGCTAAGAGCCAACGGCTAACAGCTAAGAGCTGGGTTTACATCTTGTATCTTCCCAGATCCTCGTCATTCAGGCCTTCCAGCCATTTACGCAGCTCCTCGCTGGTGACGCGGTCGGAGGCGTTGGTGGCCAGCTTCGAGTTTTTCAGGACATCGTCTTCGACGAAGATAGGGCAGTCTACCCGCAGCGCGAGCGCGAGAGCATCGGAGGGCCGGGAATCAATGCTGATGACGCTTCCCTGCCGCTCAATCCAGATCACGGCATAAAACGTGTCTTCCCGCAGCTCTGTGACCACCACCTTGTGTACCTGGGTGTCGAGCCCGACCAGTACGTTCTTGATCAGATCGTGGGTCATGGGACGCGGGGTGGTGACTTTTTCAATCTCCAGGGCGATGGCGTTGGCTTCGTAAATCCCCACCCAGATGGGCAGAACCGCATCACCGCTGTTGTCCTTTAAGATCACGATGGGCATGTTGGTAACCGGGTCCATCATAAGCCCTCGAATTTTCATCTCGACTTCCATCGCGCCCCCGGGGATTGCAGATCGGCGATTGCAGATTGAAGATTAAAGATTTCGAATTTGTGAATTTGAACCCACATCCTCAATGATGAATCATGCATACGCCGGAATGCCATTCTGACATCTGTAATCTACAATCTGAAATCGCCGCTTCTTTGCTCCTTATACCATCATTTCGCCCAACAGGCTGTTGGGAAAACTTCCGGTGGTGGCCACCGGGATGTAACTACCCAACGCGGGAATCACGCCGCCCGGAACGGTAAAATTCAGCATCTTATTTTGGGAAGTGCGGCCGGTCCACTGTCCCCGCGCGACATTCTGCCCTTCAACCATTACCTCAAGAATTTGGCCGACATGACGCTGGTACCGTCGTCTTTGAATTTGGCGCTGCTTCTCCAGCAGGACTGCCAGCCGGCGAGCCTTTTCTTCGTCGGGGATTGCGTCGGGCAGGTGCAGAGAAGGAGTATTGGGCCGAGGGGAATACTTGAAGCCAAAAACGGCGTCGAATTCCACTTCGTCCAGCAGCGTGAGGGTTTGCTCAAACTCCGCCTCGGTCTCGCCAGGAAACCCGACAATGATATCAGTGGTGATGCTGATCTCCCGCTTGGCCGCTTTGATCCAGGCGACGCGCTCCAGATATTCCTCCCGGGTATAGAGCCGCTGCATGGCATCAAGCACCCGGGTCGACCCGCTTTGTATCGGCAAATGGATGTGGTCACACAGAGTGGGAAAAGAATCGATGGCGGCGACGATGTCTGCGCCAAAATGCCGGGGATGCGAAGTCGTGAATCGCACTCGCCTGATTCCGGAAATCGCGCTCACCGCCGCTAGAAGTTCGGCGAAGGTCATTTTGCCCGACGGGTCCTCATAGGAATTTACGATCTGGCCCAGAAGCTGGATTTCGGTATATCCGAGATCAGCCATCTGCCTGGCTTCGGCCAGAACGGAGTCGCAGGTGCGGCTGCGTTCCTTGCCGCGGGTGAAGGGGACGACGCAGTAAGCGCAGAACTTGTCGCAGCCCTCAATAATGGTTATGTAGCCCCGGTGCGGGTTGGTCCTGGCGGTAAATTCGGTCTCGAAGCACTCGTCAGTTTCGCGGTCGTCCAGGCCCGTGATCCGCTGCTTCCCCGCTTCAAGCTGTACCAGCATCTGCGGCAAGTTGCGATACGAAGCCGAGCCGCACACCAGGGAAACGTGGGGCGCTCGCTCGAAAATCTTCTCGCCTTCCTGTTGTGCCACGCAACCCAACACGCCGAAGCGCTTACCCTGCGCATGAAGTTTTTTGTAGTCAGCCAGCCTGTGAAAAACCTTCTGCTCCGCCTTATCGCGAATGGAACAGGTGTTGTAGAGAACCAACCCGGCTTCTTCGACCGTGAAAACCTGGCGGTATCCCTGGGTCAGAAGTGTGCCGATTACTTTCTCCGAATCGTGCACATTCATCTGGCAGCCAAAGATTTCCAGATAGAAGGTTTTTGGTGCGTCAGTCGGCATCGCCACTTAAGTATAACGCCATGTGGGCGTGAGCGTCCCGCTCGTGCTCCTGATCGGCAACTCTGAGGCGCGGAGAAACGGGGAAACCACAGCAGATACCACACAGCCTACCTTTACCGGCAGAGCCGCCTTTCATTCTTCGCGAGTACAATTCGCCGTTCTCGTCTTTGCACAGGCGCCCTCAGCTTTTCCACAACTGAGCTCCTCGGAAAGCCCTGTCCAGCAGGCAGTTCGTCGTTTTCCGGTCATGTCAATCAATTTGCGTCTGCTGGCGGCAGGCGCCCGGGCCGAATTGCGAGAGAGGCCGTTGACAAAAATTTCTTTAGGACTAGAATACCCGACGATTTCTGCCTGTAGAATTTCCGTCATGAACTCTCAACTTCTCGACTCCGTTCTCCTGCAAACCGACTTCCCGGAACTGAAGTTGCATGCCAGCGGCAAAGTCCGCGACGTCTACCTCCTCGACCAGGAGCGTTTGCTGTTCGTCGCCACCGACCGGATCTCCGCCTTCGATTATGTGCTCGCCACCGGTATTCCTCACAAGGGCCGGGTGCTGACGCAGATCTCGCTTTTCTGGTTCGAGTTTCTTCGTGACCTGGTACCCAATCATCTTATTACCACCGACGGCGGCCAATATCCGCCCCCCCTGCAAAAATATGCCGACCAGTTACACGGCCGTTCGATGATCGTGACCCGGGCGGACATGTTTCCGGTGGAATGCGTGGTGCGGGGGTACCTCTCCGGATCGGCCTGGAAGGAGTACAAGACCACGGGCCGGGTTTGCGGGATCGAGCTGCCGACCGGGTTGCAGGAGTCGGATCGCCTGCCGGAGCCGATTTTTACTCCCGCCACCAAAGCCACGACCGGTCATGACGAGAATATCCCTTTTGCAGAAATGGCTCGCCTAGTGGGGCCGGACCTGAGCCGGCAACTACGCGACATCAGTTTGGTTGTGTACAGCAAGGCGGCGGAGTACGCACGGCAGAAGGGCATTATTATTGCGGACACCAAATTCGAGTTCGGACGCACCGCTCAAGGCATAACCTTGGCGGACGAGGTGCTCACTCCGGACTCTTCCCGCTTTTGGCCGGCCGACCAGTACGGGCCCGGCCGCGCGCAGGACTCATTCGACAAGCAGTATGTGCGGGATTATCTGGAAGAAATTCGCTGGAACAAGCAGCCTCCCGTTCCGGCTCTTCCCGCCGATGTGGCGCGCAGGACGAGCGAAAAATATCTCGAGGCATACCACTTGCTTACGGGGCGTGATCTGGATGTGTAACGGCATCGCCGGACAAAGTGGTGCCGCATGAATTTAGCGGACTGGGTCGTTATCGCGGTGATCGTGGCTTCCGCCATGCACGCGGCGGCGATGGGATTCTTTCAGGAAGCGTTCCACATCGGGGGCCTGATTGTAGGGTATCTGTTGGCAGCGTGGCAGTATCGGCGACTGGGTATTCTGTTAGGAACGTACTTGAAATCGCCGTGGGCAGCAGATAGTGCCGCCTTCCTGATTATTTTCTTTGCCGTCACCGTGGCCTTTGGCTTGGCCGGCCGAACGGCTCGATGGGTGATGAAAGCTTCAGGACTTCGCCTGGTGGACCGCTTCCTGGGCGGGGTGCTGGGGACGTTGCGCGGAGGTTTGATCGTGGCGTTCGTGCTGGTGGGCATGACGTCGTTTACACCGACGGCAAAGTGGTTGGAGGGGTCGGAATTAGCCCCATACTTCCAGGGCGTGGGGCGGGCTGCCATCTGGCTTGCTCCTGCGGAATTGCGGGCACGCTTTTACCAGGGATTGGATTTGCTCCATCATCGGCCGCAGCCATCACAGGCCGGTTCGGCAAGACAGTCGTCCGGGAAATAAGCAATCGGAAAGCTTTGTTGTTATACTCGCAGCTTTTCACGCAGGCGATTCGTCGCGCGGGAAGACAAAAGCAGAAAGACAAAGAAAGAGAGATGCCGTGAGAGATCAGCTCGAAGCCCTCATCCTGCAGATGTACCGGAGCAACATTCTCTATTCCGAAGCGGTGCGCGAGTTCAAAAAGAAATTCATTCTGACCGTGTTGCAGGAGAACAAAGGCAACCAGTGCCGCGCCGCGCGCGAACTGGGCATGCACCGCAACACCCTGAGCCGCACCATCTCAGAACTAAAGATCGACGTGCGCCAGCTGCGCGATGGGGTCAAGCGCCCGCCCCGCAGCGCCCGTCCTGTTAACTACGAGAAGAAGGCGGCGCGTTAGATTGAAGCTGTCAGCCGTCAGCCGGGTTCAAGCTGAGAGCCTGACAGCCGTTTGCTCTCAAATTGCGGCGCGCAAAAATTAAGGCAGCCCCGAGGGCTGCCTCTTTTCGTCGGACCACGTGTGCCTACTGCGGCTTCCTGTGGACCGGCGGTTTCCTAGCAGGCGCCGGAGCGGCCTTGGTTAGGAGCGCACCTTTTTCCATGACTATGATAAAAGGCTTGGGAGTGTAGGACACTGGCGTGCCCTCGAAGTTGATCTTGTCTCCCACCTTCGGCAAGCTCCTGGTCGGGATAGGCGCTGGAAATGAGAGCTCGATGTCCGCACGTTTCTGGTCAATGTCATCCACGCTGGCCGCCAGTTCGAGCTTGGTTGGCGTAGCCGTGATTACCTGTACTTCCGCCATTTGCAGATTCTTGCCTTTGAGTACGCTCCAGACTTTCTCCTGGTCTTCCGGTGCGGCTTCGGAGAGAACCAGTTCCCACTCCGCAAAACTCATTTCCTCAGGCTTCTTGGTTTTCACCAGTTCAGCTGCCTGCTGCGCGGGAGTCGGGGGAACATACCGGGCGATAGTGAACCCCGCCGGTGGTACGGGCGTGGTCTTCGTCTGTGCCAACAAATCATCCCAGCCTTGTTCGGAGCCGTGATATTTCACGTACCGGTTGTGTCCAAACTTGACGATCGAATCCTTCCCTCTCGGATCTGTGACTAAATTGGCCGCGCGCGCGATGAAAAACAGTCCGTTCACGTCATCGGGAGGAGTCGCCGTCAGGTAGGCAAGAGCCAAAGGATAGACGTTTTCGACATTGTTAGGGTCAGCCTCAACGGCCGGCCGCAGATATTTTTGCGCCGAAGCGTAATCTTTCAACTGTAGCGCGGAGAAACCAGCGACGCTATTGAGCAGCGCGGAAAGCTGGGTCTTCTGCTTGGCGAAATCTGCGTCCGAGACGCCATCTGCTTTCGGCATCTTGGCAAGAGCTTGCAAGCCCTTCTCGGCATGCTGCTTGGCATCGGCCCACTTCTGCGCGGCACGCTCGTTGTAAGCCAGCAGCACCAGGCCGCGCGCGTTGTCCGGATTGGCCGCCAGCAGACGATTGGCGGCGTCAATGACCTTCGCCTGATTTCCAGCCTGCTGATAGGTTCCCATCAACAGTTCCAACGCATCTTCCTTCATCACACTGTTGGGGTACTGGGTAAGGAATGCTTCCAGTCCGCTGATCTTGGCCGCGGGGTCGGTCTGCTGCACTGCGCCGACATACGCGTTGTATTCAGCCGGATCCTTGATTTCCTTCTTCTGTTGCGGCTGTGAGGGAGAGGCCTGCGCTGGTTGCGGTTGGGACGCCTGCGGTTGCGCCATTGCGGCGTCCTGCCTCGAGGCCACCGCAGACAACGCCAACAAAAGCGCCACTAGACTCGTCTTCATTCGAATCGCTCCTTAAGCTTTCGGGAAAAACGGCGACGACATTACACCCAGGTACCACCCAAGCCAACTCACCCGGTTTTTTCTAGAACACAGGCTGCCTGCGCGCCCACGCGACGGGCGTCGTAAACGCCTGGCTTGGCTCTGAAACCGTCAGAACCGCCAGAGCACGTTTCCGGTGAGGCGGATTATAAGTATGTGCCTCGTCTAAGGCAAGTTTGCTTTTACAATCCGATATCATCTCTTCTTGTAAGATGCGTACAAGAGCCGATCCAGATGGTCCGAAACAGGCCCGAAGCGGTGCTCCCCAGGGTAATAATTTTATGCCCAAGGCAACCCAAAATCAGCTCCAGGGACAGGTAGCGGTCATCACCGGTGGAGGAAGGGGAATCGGAGCCGCCATAGCCCGCAAATTGGCGGATTTGGGAGCCCTCACCCTGCTCTGCGGACGGAAAGCTGCGCCCCTCGAAAGCACGGCGACAGCGATTGCGAAGTTGGGCGGACAAGCTCAGGTGGCCGAATGCGACCTGACCGACCTGCGCTCAGTTGAGTCCGTGGCGGCTCGGGTAGAGCGCGACTTCGGACGCGCCGATATCCTGGTAAACAATGCAGGCGTGGGCAGCTTCGCAGCCCCGCTGCACCAGATGTCACCCGACTCGTGGGAACACGTCATGAATACGAATCTGCGCGGCGTCTATTACTGCATTCGCAGCTTCGCTCCGATGATGATTCGCTCGGGCAGCGGACACATCGTCAACATCTCTTCCCTGGCCGGGAAAAATCCTCTGCCCAACGGTGCAGCCTATGCGGCTTCCAAATGGGGATTGAACGGGCTCAGCTACTCAGTCGCGGAAGAGTTGCGCAGCCACAACATCCGCGTCTCCGTCATTTGTCCCGGATCGGTTCACACCGAGTTGAGCCCGCACCAAGGCAAGGATCCGAAAAAGATGCTGCAACCGGAAGATGTAGCTCACGTAGTCGCGATGCTGGTGACACAGGAGCCCCAGTCGTTCGTGAGCGAAGTGCTGCTGCGACCGACGTTGAAGCCCTAGCCGCTCGTTCATTTCTTGAATAGATTCTCGAAGGCCTGCCTGGCGTCATTCGGGCGCGACGCCTTTGGCGTCGAAGTCTCTTTCTCGACCATCACACGGATGGAGTAGAACGTGCATTCGTTACGTTGGTCCTTGCGCGCGATCCGTTCGGGGATTGGCTGGGTACACTCAAAGCGGCTCGAGGTATCGAAGTAAGTACACTGCTTGCAGGAATGGAGTTCGAAGCCACATTTGGGGCACTGGCCGACCGGTTCGCTGAGGGATTCCAAAAGCGTTCCGCATTGGGAACAGCGAGACACGGTACGCGTGCCCGGCATCTGGATCGCCCGCGGGCCGAAGGTATCTTTCTTAACCGGCTTGCCTAGCTTTTCGGACGCCTCCCTCTTTTGGCCCTGCTGGCCGCTGTCCTGGTATCCGCGCTGCCGGTACTTCCGGTCTGACAAGATTCCCTCCGTGTGGCCGCGCCGACATTGTCTCGCTTTAGCGCGCCGGCGACAAGGGGCGACAAGGGGAAGCATAATTGTATTTCCGAACACTGGGTGCTAACATCCGGACAGTTGCAACTTGTTGCTGGGAGGGTCCAAGATGTCAGACAAAGATAGCAATAGTTTTCTCTGGTTTCTCGCCGGGCTAGGCGTAGGCGCTGCGGTCGGAGTTCTATACGCGCCGAGCGCGGGCAGCGAAATACGAGAAACACTACGCTCCAAAGCAGATGAGGGGCGGGAGTTCGTGAAAGAACGCGCCCGCAAAACCCGCGAGCAGGCCTCTGATCTGGTGGACCGTGGCCGCGAAGTCGCGAAACAGCAAAAAGAACAGTTCAAGTCGGCTTATGACGCGGGTCGCCAGGCGTATCACGAAGCTACCGCGACGGACAGCGGCGCATCGAAGAACCTGTAATGCTGAGTCTCTCCGTCCCGAGCGTCAGAGGTATGGCGCTGTAGCGCGGAGTAGCCCTTATGGACTATCTACCGATATTTGTCGGTGTCACCGCAGCAGCGGTCGTAATCCAGGCGGGTATCCTGGTGGCCCTGTACGTGGCGGTCCGCAAGAGCAGTTCGCGCATGGAAGCTTTGGCCACGGAGGTAAAGGCTAAGGTCCTGCCGACTGCGGCCACTGCGCAGTCCATAATGATGGAGTTGCGTCCGAAAATTGACACCATCGCGACCAATGTCAGCGAAACGACGACCGTGGTTCGCGGCCAGCTGGAACGGATTGACGCCACGGTCAGCGATGTTGTGGATCGTGCTCGCCTGCAAGTAATTCGCGCCGACGAATTGCTTAATCGCACCATGGATCGGATCGAAGAGACCACCGATGTGGTCCATAAGACGGTCGTTTCGCCGGTTCGCCAGCTGTCCGGGTTAATCCAAGGAGTAACTGCAGGAGTGGAATTCTTGTTCGGCGGAAAACGCGCCTCGCGCCGAGACGTCACCGTCCCTCAGGACGAAATGTTCATCTAGCTTTGTTAAGCTGAGAACCTCGAACGCTAAGCGATCCAACCCCCGCCCACAACCACATCATGGTCGTAGAACACCGCCGCCTGGCCAGGTGTCACGGCGCGTTGCGGCTCGTCGAAAGTGACCAGAATTTCATCGTCAGCACTCTTTTCAAGCAGGGCTGAAGCCCCCTCGTGGCGATGGCGGATTTTCACCGTAACTCGCATCGGTTCCAGAAGATCTGCAACTGCGATGAGATTGATGCGATGCGTAAGCAAAGTCCGTGTGTAGAGCTCCTCTTGCTGGCCGACGACTACCTGACGCGTGTCTCCCTTGATCTGAATCACGTATAGCGGCGAGCCCGTGGCTAACCCGAGCCCCTTGCGCTGGCCCACGGTAAAGTTGTGAATGCCGCCGTGCTCGCCTACAACTGCTCCGTCGGTCGTCACCAGTTCGCCGGCGGTATCGGGCAGCGCCTCGCCCTGCTCTGCGAGATATGCGTCGAGGAACTTCTTGTAGTCGCCTCCGGGAACAAAGCAGATTTCCTGCGAGTCCGGCTTCTGGGCCAGAGCCAGTCCGTGCTGGCGAGCGAGTTCGCGTACCTCGGGCTTCATCATCCCGCCCAGGGGAAACAGGGTGCGGCTGAGCTGGTCCTGAGTCAAACCGAACAGGAAATAAGTTTGATCCTTGGACCGATCCGCGGGGCGCTGGAGCAGCCAACGTCCGATCGCCTGATCAAACTCCACCCGGGCGTAATGACCGGTAGCCAGGGCATCGGCGCCAATCTGCTGGGCCACAATCAGTAATTGATCAAACTTCAAATGATTGTTGCAAAGACTGCAAGGAATGGGTGTTCGTCCCGAAAGGTATTGCTCAACAAACGGACGCACCACGTCGCGTTCAAACCGTTCCTCGTGATTGACCACATAGTACGGGATGCCGATCGTCTCTGCGACACGGCGCGCGTCGTACACATCGTCCAAGGAGCAGCAGCGCCCCTGGACCGACTCGGGCATTCCTTCGTGGCCAGCCAGGCGCCGTTGGTTCCAAAGCTGCATGGTCAGGCCGATAACTTCGTGCCCCTCGGCGCGCAGCATGGCCGCCACGGTAGAGGAATCAACTCCACCCGACATGGCGACGGCGATGGTCTTCGCTGAGGTCATTGGAGATTTCAGGTGTCCGTGGTTCGGCTTTTAGCTCTTAAGCCTTTAGCTTTCAGCCAAGAGCTTATGGCTAACAGCTGTTTTATTGTAAACCGGCGACAGCTCTCGCAGCCTTGCCACGGTTTGTGGAACCAGGCTAAGTGCGAATTCGACATCCTCGGATGTGCTTTGCTTGCCCAGACTAAAACGAAGACTGCCCCGCGCTTGCTCCGGACGTAGACCCATCGCAGTCAGCACATGCGACGGCTCAATCGCGCCCGACGAGCAGGCGGCTCCAGTTGAAACTGCCAATCCCTTTAGATCCAGGGCAATCACCAGCGCTTCGCCGTCGCTGCCGTCAAAATGAACACTGGTGGTGTTGGGTACGCGCGGCGCACTTTGGCCGTTTACACCGGTGGCTTCCACTTCGCCAAGGATCGTTTGCTCTAGCCGATCGCGCAGGCCAGACATACGATCGAGATCGCCCCGGGCAAATGCCTTCCTGGCAAGTTCCGCCGCTTTGCCCAGAGCAACGATACCGGGAACGTTTTCCGTGCCCGCCCGTCGCGAACGCTCGTGGCTTCCGCCATGGAGCATCGGACGCAGACCAGTTCCCTTTTTAACGTACAGCGCGCCCACGCCTTGCGGAGCGTGCATCTTGTGTCCGGAGATGGAAAGCAGATCGCAGCCGATGCGCCTGACGTCGATCACGACCTTCCCTGCTGCCTGCACCGCATCGGTGTGGAAATAGGCATCGGCGTCGGCGGCGACTTTGCCAATCTCTTCCACCGGCTGCAGCACGCCGGTTTCATTGTTGGCCATCATGATGGTGATAAGCCGGGTGTTCGGCCGCAACGCCCTCCGGACGTCATCAGGATCGACTTGCCCGCGACCGTCCACCGGAACGTATGTGACTTCGCAGCCCACTGCTTCCAGATGCTTGCATGAGTTCAGCACGGCGTGATGTTCGATAGCCGAAGTAATGACGTGCTGTCCTGGGTTGCTTAGGCCGAAATTGACCAGACCGAAAATTGCCAGGTTATCGCCTTCGGTGCCGCCGCTGGTGAAAACGATCTCCGAGGCGCGGCATCCCACCAGGGAAGCTAACGACTCGCGCGCACGCTCGACGGCCGCCCGTGTCTCCTGTCCATGGTGATGGATGGATGAGGCGTTGCCAAAATGCTCCCCGAAATACGGTTGCATGGCCGTCAAGACCTCGGGCAGAACCGGTGTAGTGGCGTTATTGTCGAGATAGACGCGGCGCATAGTCTCTTTGTGATTTTACGCCCCAACGTTCGTTTTCCGATACTCGCTGGTCTCGAGATCCGAAGCCAAGGTTCCCTTTGTGGAGCTTGCCCAATTTTCTTTCGTCGCCTCAGATAGAGCTGTTAATCTTGCCGTCAGACATGAAGCCAGGTGGACAATTGTTGCTCGACTCGGAGAGAGGGAAGGGCCTCCCCAGAAAGACCCACGCTACACGATGCCCGATCGGGCGCTCGACCACAGTTTGTGATTCTTGTTTTATACGGCACCGTATTGGTCTGTGCCGTTAGCGCTGGCGTTCTAGTCTCCTGCGGGGCCAAGCAATGAACCGAGTTCACGTCGACGAATCGCTCAAAAGCTCGGCCAAGATTTCAGCAGTTACTACTGAAATCGCCTTCCCTACCGCTGCTCCATCGGCACATACCGCTGCGGATACGCCGGCCCGATGTAGTCCGCCCGCGGGCGGATCAGGCGGTTGTCGTCGAGTTGCTCGATGACATGGGCTGCCCAGCCACTGATTCGCGACACCGCGAATACCGGCGTGAACAGGTCTACGTCAATGCCCAGGGTGTGGTAAGTGGACGCCGAGTAGAAGTCCACGTTGGCATTGAGTTTTTTCTCGGCCTTCACGAATTCTTCGATCTTGCGCGACATCTCGAACCACTTGTTCTGGCCGCTGCTTTTCCCCAAGTCGCTCGACATTTTGCGCAGGTGCGTGGCCCGCGGGTCTTCGGTGTGGTATACGCGATGGCCAAAGCCGGGCACTTTCTTTTTTTGCGACAGCATTCCCTTCACATAATCCACCGGATCGGTGCCCGCTTTGTCGATAGCCTGCAGGATATGGAACACCGCTTCGTTCGCGCCGCCATGGAGAGGGCCTTTTAAGGCTCCAATGGCCGCCGTGACCGCCGAAAGCATATCGGAAAGCGTAGCCGCCACGACCCGCGCGGCAAAGGTGGAAGCGTTAAGCTCATGATCGGCGTGCAGGATCAAAGCGATATCCAGCGCCCGCTCGGCGGTTTCCGAAGGCCTCGCGCCATTCAACAGCAACAGAAAATTAGCCGCGTGCGAAAGCGAACGGTCCGGCTCGACCACGCTCTTCCCTTTTCGGACGCGATCATATGCCGCCACCATCATCGCGATCTGCGAGGTCAGCCGGAACGCCTTCAGCAGATTGGCATCGTGATCGTTCTTTTTGTCTTCGGGATCGTAAAACGACAGCGCCGAAACCGCCGTGCGCAGCACGTCCATGGGCTGAGTCCGCTGCGGCGCTGTACGCAGAAGTTCGATGATTGCGGGATTCAGCTTTCGCTCTTCCGCGAGGCGCTCGCGAAAGTCCTTCAATTCCTTGGGCGTGGGCAACTTGCCATACCACAACAAGTAACAGGTTTCCTCGAAATTGGAGTGGTCAGCAAGTTCGTGAATGTCAATGCCGCGGTAGGCCAGAACGCCTTGATCCCCGTCGATGTAGCAAATGCTGGAGATGGTGGCGACAATTCCTTCCAGACCTTTGGGGGCCTGTGTGGTGGTCAGGCTGGGCATGTTCCCTCGCTTAGAATCTCGGAAAATCAGGTTGTGGCCGCACGGGAAGGAAAATGACGCGTGCTGTCGCAACTAACTTTTATACGCCAAAAGTTTTAACTTTCCAAACTCGGTAGTGTCCTGGTAGTGGGTCAGTTAGCCGCTACCGGTGTCCTAACTTGGGTAACAATTTACTCTTGGCCTATCTCTTTGCTGACCGTTTCGTTCGCGTCAAATGTCCCACTGTTCGCGACCCAGACATAGGCATCGACGGTACATGACGCCAATCCTCCAGAATCGTCGGTATGACAGTGACTGGCATAGACGGCGTGTCTCTCGGGAAGGAGCCTTGTTGACTCGCCATTCCGCACGGAAGCCCCGTCCAGAAATCCAGGTGTGACGATCTTTCCGCCTTTTCCTCGGAACTGAGCTAACACAGGCTTGCCGTGTTCAAGCCGGAGCAATGCCACTTGGGAGGTGTATGCACCCATGTGACAGTATTCGACAAGAGCTTCTGGAATGCCATCGTTAGTCACATCGGCAGTCTGGACGATGACGATCCATCTTTCTTGCGCGTAGCAAGACTTGAATTCATTTCCCAGGGCTCCCTCGATCCCTGGGATCATGGCTTCCCAATCAACTGTCTGCGGCTTCGAGTCTGGTTTTTGCTGGGCGGGCGCGCTAAAGACAAAAGGATCAACGAGCAACAATATGACGATGAAAGCCCGTGAAAGTGCTCGAGTAAGAGGGTTCATTTTGGATGCTAATTTGAAATCCTTATGGTTGAAGCGTGGCATGAATCGTGCTCCGAATCCACTCTGAGACGGTTTGATTGCTCGTTTTGGTTGCTGCTGCCATCGCCTCAGATTATCAGCGGTGAAGCGGACGGGGACGATCCGCCCCTTGGCTTCGCCTGTGGGCATCTTCGGACGACTTACTTTCCTACAGGACGAATACACGAAGGTACATTGCCCCCGGGAAAGCTCACAGTTGTGCTTCCCTTCCCGGTTACAATCGGGACATGCGCTGGGGGATGTTCATCCTGATCGCCTTGGGATTGGCTGCGGCAGCCTTCTGCAGCGACCAGCCATCAAATCTGCCCCTCGTGCCTTGTTCTGAAGGTTCGCCCGGAGCTGCCTCCTGCAATCCATCGAAGAAAGAATTAAAAGAAGCCACCGAGGCTTTCAGCCGGGGCCTTCGCCTGCAAAAGGAAAAACATCTTGATCAGGCCTTCGATCAGTTCGATACGGCGGCGCGGCTGGCTCCGAAAGACACCGATTATGTGACCGCGCGCGAAATGACCCGGCAGCAAGTCGTGTTCGATCACCTGCAGCGCGGCAACGCGGAGATGCTCAAGAACCGCCAGATAGAAGCTCTGGCCGAATTCCGCACCGCTTTACATCTGGATCCGCAAAATGAATTTGCCCAGCAGCGTCTGCAGGACGCGATGGGGGAATGGGCGCCGAAAACCACCGGCGCGCCGCAGGTTGTGGCCGACGCAGAAGAAATTCGGGTGGCTCCCAATCCGGTTCAAGCCGATTTCCATTATCGTGGCGACGGCCGCGGCCTTCTCACGCAGGTAGCTGCGGCGTTCGGCGTGACCGCCATCTTCGACGAGTCGGTGGTTTCTCGCGGGGTCCGTGTCGACCTCGGCGAGGCGGACTTTTACACCGCCATGGCCGTGGCCTGCCAGATGACGCACACCTTCTGGACGCCGCTCGACGGCGACCAGATTTTACTGGCAGCCGAATCAGCGCAAAACCACCGTCAGTTTGATCGCATGGCCCTGCGCACCTTCTACCTGCCAGGGATCGCTTCTCCTCAGGAACTGAGCGACGTGGTCAACCTGCTGCGCAATCTTTTTGAAATCCGCCTGGTGACTCCACAGCCCCAAACCAGCACCATCATTGTCCGCGCTCCCAGAAATATCCTGGACGCCGCCACGCGGGTGCTCGAAGCCTTCGGCGATTTCCGTCCCCAGGTCATGTTGGACGTGCATGTGTATGAAATTACCAACAGCCTGACTCGCAACATGGGATTGCAAATTCCCAATAACTTCAAATTGTTCAATATTCCCGTGGGCGCATTGGCCGCGCTCGGGGGCCAGAACATCCAGGCTCTGATCAACCAGCTCATATCCGGCGGCGGCATCAACCAAGCCAACTCCACAGCGCTTTCCGCGCTTCTGGCCCAACTCCAGGGACAGCAGAGCTCGATCTTCAGCCAGCCTCTGGCCACATTTGGTGGTGGATTGACGCTCAGCGGACTGAGTCTGGGGACGGCAGGCGCTCAGTTGTCATTGAACGAAAGCAACGTGAAAACGCTGGAGCATGCCACGCTGCGCGTGAGCCAGGGCAACGATGCGAAGCTGCTCGTGGGCTCGCGCTACCCCATCCTGAATGCCAGCTTTGCGCCGGTTTTCAATAGCGCAGCGATTTCAGCGGTGATCCAGAACAACAGTTTCCAGTCCCCTTTTCCATCATTCAACTACGAAGATATTGGGCTGTCGATCAAGGCCAAGCCGTTGGTAAGCGGGAGTTCGGACGTCGGCCTGCAACTGGAAGTACAGTTCCGCACCCTGACGGGACAGTCACTAAACGGTGTCCCGGTGATTTCGAACCGCGAATACAAGGGCAGCATCAACCTGATGGACGGAGAACCAGCCGTGGTCGCAGGTTCGGTTTCACGCAACGAGCAGCGCAACCTGACCGGAATCCCCGGACTCGGAGCCGTCCCGGGATTGAATCAGGTGATGACCAGCAACAGCAAGCAGGTAGATGAGGACGAACTGCTCATCGTGATCACGCCGCGTGTTGTCAACCGCGAACAGAGTCAGAACGCAGAAGTTTGGGTGAGACAGTAGAAAATCAGTTGTCAGTGATTTTAACGGCAACTGGCAACTGGTTTCTTCCTACTTCCCTTCCTTCGCCGCAAACTCCGTCAGTCCCTTCAACACTTCGTAAGGAAGCCCGCCGACGTTGCTGATCTTTCTTCCATTGATAAACAACGTTGGCGTTCCGTTCACTTCGAGCGACGCGCCCAGCGCAACGGAGCGTTGCACCCGTCCGACGGTCTCGGGCTTGGCGGCGCAGGCGGCGGTGTCAGCGCCCTTCACGCCCGTCTGGTCGGCGAGCGCGGTCAGTTTCTCATCGGCATTGGCCGCAGTAATTTCCTTCTGCGCGTCGTACACGCCCTGGAGAAATTTCCAGAAGGAGTCGTTCGAGCTCTGCCCTATGCAATCCGCATAAGCCGCCGCCTTGGCGGCCCAGTCATGCGAGGGCAGCGGAAAATTCTCGAATACCAGGCGAGCGTTTTTCTCTTCCGCCATCAACTTGTCAACGGTGGGTTGCGCGTCCTTGCAATGCGGGCATTGCAGGTCGCTGAACTCAACCACGGTCACGGCAGCGTCAACCGGGCCGCGTGAGGGGCCATCGGCTTTCTTGGCCAGTTCCTCGCGCGCTGTATCGAAAGGGCGCGTCCCGAAAGGAATGATATCGCCGATCAGCGCGTGCTTGCCGTCGGAGGTCACGTATAGCCGGCTATTCTGCTGCCCCTGAGCGTTGCTCACGACGACCATGACTTCCGCGATCCCTTGCGCCTCAGCGGGCCTGATCGAAACCACCTTCCACGACACTGACGAGTCATAGCCAAACATCTGCTTCATGAAGGCATTGACCGTTTCTTCCGAAGGCAGCCTGGTGCTGAAGGTGGGCACGGGAGGGCTGGATTCCTTCGGTTTGGGCGATGTCTTGTCCTGTGCAACTACAAACGACACCAGCAGGAGGACAAACCAGCAGCAGAACGCAAAACGACGCATGAAGTCCTTTCCAGAAATCAATTCTGTAACCTACCGTTCGGCACGCTCTACCACGCGCCGCTTTTGGCGGCGATGGGAAAGCGGCGGCCCGAGCCAAAGGCTTTCGGCGAAATTTTCAGTCCTGGCGCAGCCTGCTGGCGCTTGTATTCTGCACCATCCACCATCTGCATCACCCTGTGCACCAGCGCCAAATCATAGCCGTGCTCGGAGACAATCTGCTCCGCAGTGTGCGAGTCTTCGACATATTCTTCAAGGATCGTATCCAGAATCTCGTAGGGTGGAAGCGAGTCAATGTCCTTCTGATCGGGGCGCAATTCGGCTGATGGCGGTTTTTCCAGAGTGGCCTGCGGGATCACCGGCTGGCGCGAATTTATATAGCGGCTCAGGCGATAGACCAGCGTCTTGGGCACGTCGGAGATCACCGCCAGCCCGCCCACCATGTCGCCGTACAGCGTGCAGTAGCCCACCCCCAATTCGCTCTTGTTTCCAGTGCTAAGAACGATCGCTCCAAACTTGTTCGAGAGAGCCATGAGCAATGCGCCTCGGGTCCGGGCCTGGATGTTCTCTTCCGTCGCATCTTCTTTGCATCCGGCGAAGACTTTTTGCAGAGCTTTTCGGTAGCTCTCGAAAATTTCGGTGATGCAGAGCAGCTCAAATCGAATACCGAGGCTTTGGGCGAGCGAACGCGCGTCCTCAATCGAGCCCGATGACGAGTACGGTCCCGGCATGCCAACGCCGATAACGTTTTCAGGCCCTAATGCCTCGGCGGCGATGCAAGCCGTCAGAGCTGAATCGATGCCTCCACTCAATCCAATGATCACCTGCCGGAACCCGCATTTACGAACGTAATCGCGTGTGCCTAAAACCAGGGCCGCGTAGGCGCTCGCTTCTTCTCCCTGGATCTGCTCGTGCTTCTCTCCGCTGAGACGATCGGAATCGAAGAAGATCAGGTCTTCCTCGAACGACTTCCCTTGTGCGATAACCTCGCCGGCGGAATTCAGCACCAGACTGGAGCCATCGAAGACCAGGCTGTCGTTGCCCCCGACTTGGTTCACCAGCACCACCGGCACTTTGTCCTGACGTGCGATGGTGGCCAGCATTTCGCGGCGAAATTCACGCTTGCCCAACCAAAACGGAGAAGCGGAAATATTGAGCACGAAGTTACCGCCCGCCTGAACCAACGCTTCGACGGGATCAGCGGCGTAGAGACGCTTGTGCCAGAAGTGCTTGTCGTTCCATGCGTCTTCGCAGATGGTCAGCGCCATCTGCTTGCCGCAAAAAGGAAATAGCGACTGGCTCTTGGCGGGGGCAAAATTGCGCATCTCGTCGAAGACGTCGTAGGTGGGCAGCAGCATCTTGGACTGCACGAAGGCAATGCCGCCATCTCTAAGCAGCGCCGCCGAATTCATGACCGATTTGCCAGTTTCGGCCTCGGCAGCGGTCACGAGTCCACAGATTACCGCGATGCCACGGGTCTCGGCGGCAATTCGTTCCGCCGACTTCCGATTGCGCACCACAAACGAAGGTCGCTCGACGAGGTCGCGCGGCGGGTAGCCACAGACTGACAGCTCAGGAAACAGAATCAAACCCGCGCCAGCCGCCCGCGCCTGACCCGCAAAGTTGATCATCTTGGCGGCGTTGCCGGAGAAGTCTCCCACTGTGGGATTGATTTGTCCCAGCGCGATCTTCACGCTTCCAGTGTAAAGCGGGAGCGCGCAGGAACCAAGTCAGGCGTAACGCAGGCCTTTCAGTAGCGCCGCCGTCCCGGCGCTACTCTGCAGTTTCCTCGTCGTCTTGGCCGGTCTACTCTTTGATTCCGACCCAGCTTAGCGCCGCCTTCCGGTCAGCAAACGCCTGCATGCTTACCGCCTTGCCATTGCGGAATGTGTAGACGTCCGCCAGGCGTACGTCCTGCCACTCGTTGCTGTCCTTGGGCCGGACGCGCGCGTGAACAAACACAACGATACGGTCGCCGGCAGGGATGAAACGCTCTGGCTCGCTGATGACTTCGGCCCAAGCGGCTCGCGACTGCGTCAGATAAGTTGTCGCCCCGGCATGCCCGTGGTAAGTGCCGCCACCGGGAAAATCTGCAGGCTCCGTCCATTCGATCTGTGGGTCGAACGGCCTTACTGCCGCCGCAATATCGCCGCGGTTGAATGCGGCGTAGGCTTCACGGAGGAGGCGAATGGCGTGTTCCTGCTCTGTGGAGGCTTCCATCCGAGTCTCCCTTCGCGACCGGTCGCGGCAGGCCGCATTCAGGCACAAAACCGCAATGGCGATGATAGCTGGAAATCTTTTCATGCCGACGAAGTAGAGCGCCGACGCTTAATCACAGCTTGATCAGCCGAGTCGGAAGTCGGGAACATACCGCATTTCAGAACGCCGATTTCAGGTTCGATGCAAGAGGGCCAAAACCTGATCTTTAACTTTGAAATCTGAAATCACAAATCTGAAATCATCCACGCCATTCCACGACTACCTCAGTTCGGCGGGGCCGGTGGTCCATCCTGCCCCAGTGGATCTGGTGGCGGCCGCGGCGCAGGGGCTCTACCGCCCGCCGCAGGTGAGGCAGGATCGGCATCCTCCCCGGGACGGCGCAGCGAAGGCGCATTCGGCGGACGAACCTGAGGCTCGGTTGAACCTTTGGCCACGGTAGGTTGCTCAAGCTCCACTTCTTTTTCGGAGCGCACGATCTTTTGGCCATCCACTTTCATGATCTCCAGGCGCACCACCTCGTCACCCGCCAGTCGCACGAAGTCCACATCCTGAGGCGGCTCGCCGTAGATCCACTCTTCGTACTCGGCTTCGCCATCCTTTTCGCGAATCTTTTTCGGCGGCCGGCCCTTGGCTGCCATCACCATGTCACGATTCATGCCGACCAGAACCTGGTGCCCCTTGATGGCGTCCCTGACCTTGGGCGGAAGTGTGTCGAGGTAGGCTTCCACGGCGGACTTGGCATTGAAGTCAAATACCGGGCGAAGCAAATCTTTCAACTGTTGCGGATCCAGTTCGGGCACGTAGCCACTGAAGACCAGGTCAACATAGGAACCGCGAGGATTGGCATTCGGGTCGCTGGGCGCGATCGAAGTCATGCCTCCACCGCCGCCAAACTGGATGTGCTGGTACCATTTCTGCCTCTTAACCGCGCCTCCGTTAATCTCAAAATGAATGCGGTCGTTCTTGACCAAGATCTGGCTGATCCGGGCCTGGTCGCCCGGCTTGACGGCGGGACCCCACATGGCGAGCATGCGTTGCAGTTCCTCCCCGCTGGGGGTGACTTGCCCTTGCTTCAGAGTCAACCCTGTTTTTCCCATGGGAAAGGGGGAGCGGATATAGACCAGCTCGGAATTGAAGGCACGGATCAGGTCCATGCGAGTTTGCTTGGAAATATGCGGAGTCGTTTTCTGAGCGTCGGCACTAACCACGATCACGCAGAAAAGTGCGGCGAACAGCAAAGCTGGAACGTAACGTGGGTACATACGACACCCCGGTCCGGCGATTGCCTCGATTATAGCTCCGTTCGGGCAGAAAAAAGCTGTTCAGGCGGGAACTTTCTACTCAGAAGGCGACTGTTCACCAGCATAGCTTTCACAGGTTCAGGCGGTTTTCAGAAATCTGCTTTCAGAAAGACGCCAGGCGCAATCCATTCCGGGCAACCTGCAAGGGGAGGACTCGCCCTCCGTTGTCGCCGACGGCGGTCGCTACCCGACTGGCCGCGCCTTCCTCCACCAGAAAGATTACGCAGCCCCCACCGCCCGCGCCGCAAACTTTGGCTGCCCGTCCGCCATGTCTGGCGGCCACGCTGATCAGCTTGTCAATGAGCGGCGTGGTGATTCCCGGAGCATTGCTACGACGCAACTTCCACTCTTCGCGCAGCAGGCGTGCAACCTCGTCCCAGTCGGTTTTAAGCAACGCCTGATGCATGGCCCGCGCAATGGCAGCAATTCGCTCGAAGTTGTGGAACACGCGTTTGTCGCCATCAATATGGGCCTTGAAGACCTCCCAGTTATTGATGCCCGACTGCCGTGGCGCTCCGGTGTAAGCCAAAACGAAGTGCGACTCAATTTCTTCCAGCACAACCGTCACTGCCTCGCGGTGGATGCCGTCGGCATCCAGATGAATTGCGCTCACTCCTCCGTACAGAGCCGGATAGTAGTCCTGGCAACCGGTCGGCACGTGGATGATTTGCGCCTCGACATTCTGGGCAATGACGCGCATCTGTTCCAGGGTGAGGTTACGGCCGGTAAAGCGGGCCAGCGCGGCGGTGGTGGCGATCATGAGCGCCGACGATCCGGAAATGCCGGCACCGGCGGGAGACTCGGAATCGGTCTCAATTAGCAACCCCTCTTTGGGAGCAAAAAATTGGAGCAACCGGGCGGCCAAAGGCAAGCGAAAGCGATTCGCAGTGCGCAGCGCTTCGAAGGTGGGAAACCGCTCTTCGCGGCGAGTATCAATCGAGCGGGTGTGGATGGCCTTCCCCTTCAACGGGGTGATCCGGCAGGTAGTCAGAATGTTGACGGCGAAATTTATCGTCAGCGCTTCCGGATGGAACAGATATAGCGGCCACAAATCAATCGTTCCCCCCGCCAGGTCAGCGCGGCAGGGCGCCTGGGCCAAGATCCCGCGGCCGCTGGCCGTGCGGGGATTTTCTCGCATGCAGTGTTTGTACCACGAGGCGATTGCTCCCAAGTCCGCTTTTGCCGGCAGCCGCGTCTCGGTAGCCATACCGTCAACAGCGTAGCTAAATGGTTCGTTGACAACGCCATTTCTTTGCCCCAAACTCATAAGTACGAGTTTGCCGCCTAAAGGCTGCGGAGGAGCTTTAAATTATCGCTGGAGCAGCGCCTCGGCGCTCCGTCACAGGCTCTCTTTTCATGGGCGGTTTCAGCCGCTGAGGGGAGCAACAGCGATTTGTTCCGCAAACTGTATCGCCGGGCGGCGGCGAATCTGGCCGTTCGCGACGGGGTTGTAGAAAATGGCTCCTTTCCCTCCTCTTACTCCTCCTCCTCCCGAAGCGCCGGGAGCACGAGTCCCTATGCGGACTCGGTCTCTGGTCTCAGACGAGGTGGTTGAGCGCCCGGATGCTGCCGAGATCGTTCTTGCCAAGCTGCGCGGCATGATCGCCGCAGGTACGCAAGAGAACGACACCATCCTTGGCACGATCGCCGTGGCCGCCCACGCCTTAACCGGTGCCACCGGAGCGGCAATCGCTATGCCTCGCGATGGCGTGGTCCTCTGTGTGGGCAGAAGCGGTGAAACCGCACCTGAGTTGGGCGCCCCGCTCAACGTGGATTCGGGAATCTCGGGCGAATGCTTGCGGACTGGAAGGATCCTGCGCTGCGATGACGCCGGCAGAGATTATCAGGTTGATCCGGAGGTCTGCCGCCAGCTCGGCCTGCAATCCATCGCCGTGGTGCCGTTGCGTGGACAGTTTGGCAGGGTGGGCGTGCTGGAAGCGTTCTCCACCCACTCTTACGCCTTTACCGAGCAGCACATGGATCTCCTGGGGCGACTGGCTGGACTGGCCGAGGCAGCCTGGGCACGGGGATCGGGAGCCGAAGCCCCACTGAGTCAAGATCCCCTGACCCCAGGTCTCCTTACGCCAGATCTCCTCACCCCAACCGCCCTCACCCCAGACCCACCTGCGCCAAGTCGCCTAACCAAAGACTCGCCAGCAGGGACCACTCTCCCAGCCGAAGTCCCGGCCGAAAACTCTCGCCTCGCCGATGCTTCGTTGGCGCTGACGCGCGTGGGAGAGGCGCTCGCCGCCGGCCTGCGTGGGAACCTTCGAGCCGAGCGAAGGTGGCGTTACTTGACGATCGCAGGCTTGTCTACAATCTTGTTGCTGTTGCTGTCGATATTGAGCTGGAAGGCATGGTACAAGGCGAGTCTTCCCTCGGCCTCAAACCGGCCAACTGCCAGTCCGCCAGTCGCCCCGGGGGAGATTCCGGATGCTACGGCCGGAGTTGGATTGACGTGGCAACCGGGCACCAACCGTCCTGCCTCCCGCCCCAAAGCCGCCCGGGCAGCGCCCGCTGGAAAATCTCCTGCAACTGCTAGGACACCTGATACGGTGACTAGGCGGCACACCAGAGTGCCGCAGGCAGCCGATGAGGACAGTGCGATTGCGAGCCTACACTCGGATTCGACGCCCATCGTGGTCGATGTTCCCCAGATTACGGGGTCCGGCGCCAGCCCAACTGATCTGGCAACTGTCCTTTCAGCCTCGCCATCCCTGCCCAAGCTAGGTGCGCCAATTTCGCAAGGCGTCGCTGGGGGTATTTTGGTACGCAAGGTACAGCCGGTGTACTCTCCCGAGGCCCGGAGATTGCGTCTGGAAGGAACCGTAGTTCTCGAGGCGACCATCACGGAGCATGGGGAGATAGACGGATTGAAGGTAATCAGCGGCCATCCCGTTCTAGCTCAGGCGGCGAGGGAAGCGGTAAGCAAATGGCGATATACCCCCTACCTGCTGAACGGCAAGCCTATCAGAAAGATGACCCAAATCAACATCACCTTCATCTCTCCGCAATAAGGCGTCTGGACAATCAGGTGAGATTCAGCGCGCGCCTCACGGTGCCACGTTCTTTCTGAATTTTTTCCTGAAGCAGGGTGATGGCATAGATCAACTGCTCGGGCCGGGGCGGGCAGCCGGGAACGTAAACATCCACCGGAATCACCTGGTTCACGCTCTGCACCAGAGCGTAGTTGTTAAACACGCCGCCCGAGGTCGCGCAAGCCCCCATTGAAATTACCCACTTGGGCTCCGGCATCTGCTCCCAAAGCTGGCGGATCACTGGCGCCATTTTGTTGGAGACGCGGCCCGCGATGATGATGAGGTCTGACTGCCGGGGCGAAGGTCGAAACACTTCCGCGCCAAAGCGTGCAATGTCGAACCGGGACGCGCCCATGGACATCATTTCGATGGCACAGCAGGCGAGACCGAAGGTCAACGGCCAAATGGAGTTCTTGCGCATCCAGTTGACTGCCGAATCGAGTGTGGTCAGCACCACGCCTTCCGGCGCCGGATTGCCGAAGGTCAATTCCTTGACTACCTTCTTGCCATTCTCGGTGGTGACGTAAGAGCCGTAGCTAAGTTCGCCAGACATGATGGGCTTATTTTAAACCACGCAGGTCGGTCCTGGTTTTCCGGAACTCAAATTTCTTGAGGAGGGTCGAACTCATTTCATGAATAAGCACTAGAGTCTCTCGTGAGCTGGCGATTTTAGGCCAGCTATCTGAGAACCAAAGAGACCGCAAGGGACCGGAATAGCTTCCGAGGCAGCGACTCGTTAGGATCGCATTGTCTGCTGCGTATTAGGCCCCGGCTTAATTGCTTGGCCGGCCATAGGAAACGAGGAAGGTTAAGACAAAGCACGAGAATAAAGAGGCCGCGTGTTTTTAGTCCGCAACTTACTTATGTCCGGTTTCGACTTTCCCATTCGTCGCATAGGTGGAAACCGTAAATCAGGTCTGAAAAAAGCCAAGCCGACGTGGCGTTAAGCTGGAATGAAATGGGAAAAGAGAGCGAAGGATGGGGCAGCCGAGGTTTGTTCTATGCCGGCGAAAGGTTGGGCCAGCCCGCCACCTTAAAGGATCCCACCGCCCAGCCTCAAAAGGCTAAACCCCAGCCTATATCGGGTTTCAGACAGCACGACGGAAGAGGACGAACAGGCCAGATGGGTTTACCATGGATGAGGTTTCTGAAGTCAAAAGTAGATTCCGGATAAAACATCTATATGGCCGCTAGTTGGCGCGAATGGCGATGGGCTGTCGTCCTTTGCTATAGCACAAGTCTTGGGTTTCTCCTATCGAGGCATGCCTTCTGGCGCGATGAGGTTCAGGCGTGGCAGGTTGCTGTTCACACCGATTCTATCTCCTCCCTGTTTCACAGCCTGCGATACGAAGGACATCCGGCGTTATGGTTTCTCTTTCTTCGCGGGCTCAGTGTGTTCTTCGATTCACCGGAGGTGATGCTCGGAGCGCACTGGTTGTTGGCCTCGTTGAATGCATTCCTGCTAATTTGGCTCTGCCCAATACCCCCATGGCAAAGGATTGCCTGCTGTTTCGGTTATTTCATCTTGTTCGAGTACGGAGTGATCTGCCGAAATTACGCCATCGGCGCATTGCTCGCTTTTACCTTTGTAGTAGTTCATAGCCGTTATAAGCGAGCGGTGATAGGACCAGCGCTGCTTCTCGCTTTGCTTGTTCACTCAAGCATTCCCGGAGCCTTTCTCGCCATCTCTCTTCTCGCATATCTCATCGCAGATCTCTGGGACGGCGGTCGGGCTTCAAGACTCCGCCTATTGGCGGCGATTGTTATCGTTGGCGCGAGCCTAGCAGCAATGGCCTCATATATCAACCCACCTGCCGACAGTCTAATTGCTAAGGTCTACCACAAATCCCGACAGCACCTTACGGCCAAGGCAGCGATGGCCAACGCTCGTATATTCTTGCGTGTTACCGCTCCTATACCGCGGCCGGAAACACTTCATTTCTGGAACACAAACTGGACAGACTCAATAGCACCGGACTACATCAGAAGGGCGATCCAATATCCTGTAACGGTACTTTGCCTGGCGCTCGCCGCATTATCCGTTATCCATCGACGTACCCTGTTAGTTCTCTTCTCCGCAGGTACCTTACTACTCGCAGGGTTTTCGATCATTCACGGGCAAACTGACATGCGCCATCAAGGCCAGTGGTTTATCCTCTTGCTTCTCTGCTATTGGATCGATAGGACGCACGGCGATGTTGACGGGCGAGATTTTGGCGGATGGCAACGGAGGATTCGGCGATTTTTTCCAGCGATCATTTTCGCCGTTCAGCCGGTTGCTGTGATTATCCCCATCGTGCGCTCGTTCAATGTTCCGTTCTCTGCTACACCCGCGTTGGTGAAGGAAGTGCTGGATGCGCGGTTGGATCCCAGCGTGTGGAGTGCCTACCCTGAGGCTTTCGTAGCTCCCGTATCAGCCGCATCCGGTCGCGCAGTGTATTCGCCGCAACAGGATCGTTTCGAGCGCTTCTCTTTGTGGAAGGACTTTGCCGGGCCGCATTCAGCGGGCGGCATGCTCGAGGCGACTCCAGAAGTGCCCGCACAACGACTTGCGGCACAAATCGGGAAGCACGAGTCGTCCCTCATTCTTTTCCTTAACGAAAATAGCGTGCCCTCGATTCTTTCGAAGCTTCCGACGGATATTACGGTGAGGCAATTGGCCAAGAGGCCGAAGGGAATCGTTGAGGACGAAGCGAATGTTTCCTTATTGCTTCAAAAGGCTCAGTGATTGCTTCTTCTCTTGAGGCATGGCGACATCGCAGCCGCTCCACCATGGAGCTATAAACGCAGTAAGGCATATCTTCGCTGGGTAAAAACTGCCTCGGGGACCCAGATGAGCCGGGATGAGCGGGTCCATTCAACGAGCCGCCCTTGCCCTCTCTGGGGCTGTTCTTTCCGCAAAGGTACCTGTGATGGTCGCTGGAGGTGTCGCCCCCACCGATAGATCTTGACCCTCTCATGCTGGCTGTCGCCTTCATCGTAGATCAACTCTGCGCTCTGATCTGGAATCCCCTGTTCAAACCATTGAGCTAGATATGGCGGCTCTCTCTCGGAGTACTCCAGAAGCACAATAAAATCGGGCTTCTTCTTTGCGATATACCGCAGCGCTAAATCGGAAGAAGCGTAGGGTAAGTACATGAGACTGCCGTCTGCGTAGTATGCTGGGATCAATGATGTAGCCATGACCCATTTCGGGCCAGGCCAGTGCTGTGCCAACCATTGCCCTGCCGTCTTACGGTCCGTGAGCATCTCATCGCGAAATTCCATTTCCCCTAGTACTGCCCTTAGGGACAGAGCGAACACTAGGACAATGGCAATCCACTGAACGGTAATGCCCGCGCGTTTTGGAATGCCTCTTTGCAGGGAAATCGAGGCAACCGTATCGTGGCTCCAGTGATAAAGCTCATCTGCCCCCTTGCCTCCCCAGAGAAGCAGGAGCGCCATAAACGGGTGGAAGAAGCGAGGCCAAAACGCCTGAACAGACAGCAGGACAAGCACCATCGTCAATCCGCTGACGAGGAGAATCCCTTCGTTCACCAGTCGTCTGCGATCCCAGGCAGTTCGCAACAACCCAATAACGGCCAGAATAAAGAGCACAGGTGCTCCCTGTGTCTGAAAGGTTGCTAGTGCCTCATAGATTCGTTTCACGTTTCGCGGCGCCGAATGTAGTACGTACAAGATCAGGTCACGCGGCGTGTACGAGGCTTCCTTCAAAGTCTCGTTATACGATTTCATGAACACGCCCTCGCCACTTAAGTCATCCCTGATTTTCGTAGCAGCCTCGTTATAACTCATCCCAGCCCGCATTTTCGTCCCCCAGGCGTACGACAGCGAACCCTTTGCTTCGACTCGAAATTTCCCCGAGTTCTTGGAGAGAAAAGCGACGTAGGGAGAAGCTGCAAACGCGAACACTCCGACTAGGCTTAGAACGCCAATCAGTAGTGGCCGCCGATTCCGGACAAAAAACGTCGACAGGAGCACTGCAACAGCGATTGCCCCCACGATGAGGAAGGCCTCGGGTCGAACCAAATAGGCCAACGCGAAAAAGATCCCGGCAAAAATGGATGCTTTTACCGCTTCTTCTTCAATCCACTTAATCACGTAATAAACACCACTCATCAAAAATGTAAGATATATGGTTTCGGAGCAGCACAAGACGGATCGAGCTGCGAGGAGGGGGTGGAACGCTACCAGTACAGCTACGAGAGACGCTACTTTCCGGCTGTAGATCCGCTCGGCAAGCTTGAACATTGGTACGACCAGCAGGGCGCCCAGTACGACATTTATCACCCGCGCTGAAAGTTCGAAACTTGGAAGCAAAAAGGAGAGGCCAGCAATCAAGAGGGGGTATAGAGGCGGAAAGTTTAGCTGGATGCCGTTGTTGAAAATCCCCATGTAACCGCGACCGGCACGCAGGTTTTGCGCTAGCCGCGCATACTCGACACCTTCGCTGTCGATAATGATACCGTGCCGCAACGCCCAGAGGAGCAACGCAACCCGGAGAAGCACAGCCACCAAGACTGCCGCCTGAATCACATCTAAGTCTAAGAACGATACGGCTGCGTACAGTACACACACTTGCTTGATGGCCCCGATTGCGACCATCTTAATTCTGCCCATATAAAGCTCCTACTTCGCGTCGGACGGTGCAGGGACGATATTCATGATCGTCCGCACGCCGATTGGGCCAAACCGTGGTGTCTCTAAAGCGTCGCGTCGAGGAGCAGAGGTGGGGAGTCCGACTGCAAAACGGAAGGTTTTTTTCGAAGAACGGCGCGGCTTGACTTTAAGACTACGGGGGGGTCTTGTCAATGGCACTCTAGTGGGCTTTGCACTTCAGAGGACAACTTCTGCACCTGCGAATACCTCGGCGGCGTAGGCGACGTCGAACGCGATTACATCAGGCAAGCCCGATGGTCATTCCTGGGATATTTTTAGGCGGAAGGAAAATCATTGCCACGGCGGAGCTCGACGCTCAAGCGCGCCAGGCGCCGCTAATCTTGGAATTCATCGGAGAGAAATTCCACGCCGTACAAGTAGACCGACCGGTTACGAACTTTTCCGCGAACTCGAACCGGTTCATCGGTGCGTGGATTCTTGAACTCGACCTTGACATGACTTCCTACTGCCAGGTTGGCTGCGGCAAACAGGCAAATGCCGCCTTCACTTAACCTAACCCCACGGGCATCGACAACCGTCTGGTCCGTCGAGCGATCAACGACCACCCGAAGAGGTGCGTCAAACGGGTGGCGCTCCCAACGGCGTCGATTTGGCTGTGGCTCCATTGATTCCAACTTCCCGGCCAGCGTCGCCCGCAGATATCAGTGCGCACTTCTGAAAAGCGCGGTCACAAGGCCCCTCAGTTTAGAAAGTATGGCACTGTCCTCATCCGGGAAAGTTACGGTGGTACAGCCCACGATGGGCTTGGGTAACAGTCTTCTTGCGGTGGGATAAATCCGTTTACGGATTCAGGACGACCTTACCAAACATCTGGCTCTTTTCCATGTACTCATGCGCGGCCCGGACATCTTTCAGAGCGAAGTTGCAGTCCACGACAGGCTTCAACCGTCCGGCGAAGACATGGCCCAGAGCGTCATACAGTTCGCCCATTGTGCCCATGTAGGAACCCAGCAGCGAGAGCTGGCGCGAGTATAGAAAGCGTAAGTCAAAACTGGCATTGGGGCCGGTGGTGGCGCCGCAAGTCACTAACGTGCCAGCTGGTTTGAGGCACTTCATACTCTGTTCCCAGGTGGCCGTGCCAACATGCTCGACCACGATGTCCACGCCTTCGTTGTTGGTCAACTTCTTTACTTCTTCGGAAATTTTCTGCTGATAGTGATTGATGCCGTGGTCGGCACCCAAGCCGCGAGCCTTCTCCAGTTTCTTCTCGTCCCCCGCAGTGGTAATCACGCGAGCGTGAAACAGCTTGGCCACCTGGATGGCAGCAATGCCGACGCCCGAACTGGCACCCAGCACTAACACAGTTTGCCCCGGACGAATGCCAGCGCGGCCCACCAGCATGTGCCAGGCGGTAAGGAACACCAGAGGTACACTGGCCGCCAGGCTGAAGTCCAGGCTGTCAGGAATCGGAACAACATTCACCGCAGGTGCAGCGATCAGTTCACAATTTCCGCCATCCACCCGGTTGCCGAGCACGGTGAACTCCGGACACTGGTTCTGAAGTCCGGCAACACACTTCGCGCAGCGATTGCAGAAGTGCATTGGCGCGAGCAAGACCCTCTGTCCTGGCTTGAAGCCGGAGACGTACTCGCCCACTTCGACAATCTGACCGGCCACATCACTACCTGGAATATGTGGGAGTTTCACCCCGGGCAGCCCCTTGCGCACCCACAGATCGAGATGATTCATGGCACAGGCTTTGACCCGGACCAGCACCTGATCCTTGCGCGGCTTTGGATCGGGGACGTCCTCGTAGCGCAGAACCTCTGGACCACCGAATTCGTGAATGCAGACGGCTTTCATGAATCCTCCGACAGGAAATCAAACTACCACAGCCCAAAGCGAAAGTTCCCGTTTTGGCACCCAGGTAATGTTCGGCAGATCACAGACAGCGGGGTGTCGTCGTCCGACTTACTGTCTCACTCGGCAGACCGTAGTTTGGCGGGCGTTGCCAGGGGGTACTGGATACGGCATGTCATGCCGGTGAGTAGCCCTATCAGCCACTGCGGTTCGACTCCGGCACCTCCCCGGCGACCACTCACCTGGAGACACATTCACATGGGGAAGCTTGCGATCTCGGAACGCACGGGGCGACGATATGGGTGACAGGCCGTGTCCATACCGCTGGTGAACGCCAGCACCCCCGGAGTGATGATCCGGGGCTTTTGCTTTTCGGACTCGACAGCCAGGTAACTTAGCCTTCTGCCGGCAATCCCGATTCCACTAGGTGCTTGCAACTCCCACGCTGTTGTGGAGGGCGAAAAAAACGAGCACTCGAGACCAAAATTCGTCAGGCCTAACCCCCACCGCCCCACAGTGTCGTGCTCCTGGCACCAGCCACAACTGGGCATGCGCCGGGTCAGCCTGAGCCAGAACGCGGGAGTGCCAAGGTAGGATATTGATGTC